>ERZ808051.4-NODE-4-length-284269-cov-7.053548_pt1 | contig 284269 bp, 241 predicted proteins | sample MGYA00380199_ERZ808051 | MGnify/ENA primary metagenome ERZ808051 (study PRJEB31490, sample SAMN06133391) | mouse gut metagenome | isolation source: J11 | host: mice | place: China: Chengdu | collected 2015-05 ... | reverse complement strand
TGCTTTAAAAATTCATGCCTGCCCTGAAAGCCGTCCAGTATATCCACTGCTTCCTGAGAGAGTGCCTCCACGTCCGCCTTCGCCCTATCCAGCCCCATGAGAGCCACATAGGTCCGCTTATTGTTCTGTGCGTCGCTGCCGATGGACTTTCCAAGCTCCTGACTGTTGCCCACCACGTCCAAGACATCATCCTGAATCTGAAAGGCGATGCCGATGTTATAGGCACATTTTTCGATCTCCCTTACCTTCTGGGGCGCCGCCCCCGCAAGAATGGCTCCTATCATCATGGCAGCCTGAATCAGCGCCGCCGTCTTATGCTCATGAATGAAAAGCAGGCGCTCCAGCTCCTGAGGCTCCCCTCCCTTGTCCTCAGGCGCCTGATTCCCGTTTTCCGCCCCTGCCGTCTGATTTTCGGAGTCCATGATGTCCACTGCCTGACCGCCGATCATACCATATATGCCTGCCTTTCGGGCAAGCACCGAAAGCGCCTCCGAAATCCGCTTCAGGCCGGCTATGCGCTCCCCTTCGGGTATTCCTTCCTCCTGACAGCACCGGGTCAGCGCCCCCGCAGCCGTCTCGAAGGCATAATTCAAAAGCCCGTCCCCTGCAAGGATTCCCATGGCATCCCCGTAGACGTACCATGTGGTCTTTTTTCCTCTGCGGTAACAGTCGTTGTCCATGGCAGGAAGATCGTCATGAACCAGCGAATAGGTATGAATCATCTCTATTGCCGCCATGAATGCCTCAAGAGCGGGATCCTCTTCCTGTCCGCCGCACATCTCATAGGTCTCTCTCATCAATACGGGGCGCAGACGCTTTCCTCCGGCCAGCAGGCTGTAGTTCATAGCCTCCGTCAGCCGCCCCTGAGGTCCGCCCTCCGCCGGAAGATATTTTTTCAGTACTTCCTCCGCCAGCCTCGTCCTCTCCTTCAGCTCCTGCTCAAACACCAATGTCTCCATCTCCGAAGTCCTCCAATCGTCCCTCTTCCCCAAGCTTAAGCACTTGTTTCTCCACTCTGTCGATCTGATCATTGCACTGCTTCAGCACCGCCATCCCCTGACTGTAGGCGCAAAAAGCCTCCTCCAGCGGCAGACTGTCATCCTCCAGCCTTGCAACGATCTCCTCCAGTCTCCGAAAATTCTCCTCCAGCCCCGGCTGTCTTGCATCCCCGTCCATATCCCTGTTCCTTTCATTCAGCTCCGGTACATAGGCATGTCTCTGTACCCACAGCCACCGCGTCTATCTGCCCGTCCATGACTCTGATCCGAAGTCTCTGGCCCTCCCTGACCTGTCCGACAGAGCGTATATTCTTTCCCCCTTCGTCCTCCACATAGGAATATCCTCTGCAGAGCTTGTCCAAAGGAGAAAGCCCCTTCATTCTCTCCGCATAAAGCGCAAGCTCGTGGCGCCGTTTCTCCAGAAGCCGCCTCATCCTCTCCTGCAGCCTCTCCTCCGCCGAGAGCATGTCCATCTTCCTTGCCCTGAGCTTATGGATGGGGCTCCCCGCCTTCAGCCTCAGCTCAAACTGCCCCGCACGGCTGCGGCAGGCTTCCATGCGCCGGTTCATCCGCCTATTCAGGGCGTCCCGATATAGCTCTATTTTACCCAGAATCTCCCGGATATCGGCCACCGCCAGCTCCGCCGCCGCAGAGGGCGTGGGGGCCCGCAGATCCGCGGCGAAATCTGAGATGGTGGTGTCCGTCTCATGGCCCACAGCAGAGATAACGGGAACGGTACAGTCGAATATGGCCTGCGCCACCTCCCTCTCGTTGAAGGCCCACAGATCCTCTATGGATCCGCCGCCCCGTCCCACAATCATCACATCGACCCCCAAGGCCTCCAGCGCCCTTATGCCGGCTGTGATGCTGGCTGCAGCGCCCTCCCCCTGAACCAGAGCAGGATACAAAATGACCTGCACATATGGATTCCGCCGGCCTGCAATCTGGATGATGTCCCGAACGGCGGCTCCCGTGTCTGCAGTCACCACTCCCAGAGTCCTGATGAATCTGGGTATGGGGCGCTTATGCTCCTGAGCAAACAGCCCGGCTGCCTCCAGCTCCTGCTTGAGCCTCTCGAACCGTTCATAGAGCAGCCCGCTCCCCTCCAGCAGAATCTGTCTTGCATAGAGTTGGTATTTCCCGTCCCTCTCGTACACATCCACCGTTCCGCCCACGATCACCTGCTGCCCCTCGGACATACGAAAAGAGAGACCCTTGCGACTGCCCGCAAACATGACGCAGTTTATGGTCCCTTTGGCATCCTTCAATGTAAAATAGATATGTCCTGAGGAATGGTATTTGCAGTTGCTCACCTCCCCCCTCACGAAGAGCCCCTGCAAAAGATAATCCTGCTCGAACATATTCTTAATGTAGGAATTCAGCTGTCCTACAGTATAAACATTCCGAATCTCAATCACCCAGCTTTACAATCTTGGCCAGAATGGCATTCACAAAAGCCCCCGAATTGTCCTGACCGTACTTTTTCGCGATCTCCACCGCCTCGTCTATGGCCACTCCCGTAGGGATGTCGTCGTCAAAACGCATCTCATAGATGGCGAGACGCAGCGCCGCAAGCTCTACCTTTCCCATGCGGGCAGTGTTCCAGCCTTGCGTATTGTCATTGATGAACCTATCTATCTCAGGAACCTTCTCCCTGACGGCCTGACATCTGGCCTCAATATAATCGGCATCCTTCTGAGAGCCGATGGCCTCATTGTCCTCCACGAACAGCCTGCCCTGCCTGTCCATTTCCTCAGGCGCATGAAATTCTACCTGAAACAAAAGCAGAAAGACCTGTTCCCGCTTCTCATGTCGTCCCATCACGCTTCTTCCTCTGTCACACAGCCTCTCCCATGACTTGCCCGCGGCATGTACGTCTGCCAAATAACACGGCTGCCGCCTATCCGCAGCGGGATCATCTCCCCAGAGCATCCATGGGCCAAGGCTGCAGCCCCTCTTTTTTAATTTATTTCAGCTTGACCCCTGCGATGCGGATGTTCACATCGGTGCAGCCCAGTCCGGTCATGTTTTCGATGGCCGACTTCACCTTCGCCTGCACTCTATGGCAGGTAGCGGGTATATTGTAGCCATACTCCATAGTCACGGCCAGATTCACCCTCACTTTTCCGTCCACCACATCTACCCGCACACCCTTGGTCAGCTTCTTCATCCCAACCTTGCCCATGAGCTCATTGGTGATGGTTCCGGCCATGGCACTGACGCCTTCCACCTCCGTGGCCGCAAGGGAAGCGATCATGGCCACAACGTCATCGGCTATCTGCACCACTCCCACATTCTCCTTCACATCCAGCACCACTGCGCTGTTCTTGCTTTCATTTTCCATAAGAATGTCCTCCTGTTTCGATATTATACCACATTTTCGTGCGCGTAAGCGCACATGGAATCAGAAGTCGAAACAATGCCCTTCTTGTTTCGATATTATACCACATTTTCGTGCGCATAAGCGCACATGGAATCAGAAGTCGAAACAATGCCCTTCTGTTTCGATATTATACCACATTTTCTATTCACTTGTCACCCAAAATGTCAGGGAGAATTGTTTCTCGTTCTGGGCATATGCGATGCCGCCCTCCCGATCCCCCATATAATCGAATATATCCTTATCCTCTATCAGGGCCTGAAATATCTCCCCATAGCATTCCGCGTCGGAACATTTTACACTCACATCCCACTTTCCCTGCTCTGCCGCCTTCTCAAAAAGCGCCGCCATCTGATCTCTGTCATAGGAAGTGAAATAAGCCCCCTCCATCACATAATAATTGGCCTTGGTGGCGGTACACAGAGGCATGGGCACCACGCCTCCTATGGAATGGGTTCTGAGCAGCTCCTCCGTCGTAACGTTTAGATAATCATAATTGATCTCCGGCAAGGTCAGGCCGTCCCTTTCCTGCCCTGAGCTGTCGGCGTCTCCTGCCGCCTCCGGATCCGGCGGTTCATTTTCCATGCCGTCCCCAAGCCCTTGGGCCTCCAGAGCCCCCTCGGTTCCGGCCCCCTCTCCTACGCCCTCCGGCGCATCCTGCCTGCCCGTCTCTACAGCCGGATCCTCCACCTGATAGGATACGTCCCCCCAAGTCGTGTCTACATAATAATACTCTCCCTCCACCTTTACCAGATTCCAGGCATGTCCCTCTCCGGTGTCCACAGTCCCCAGCACCAGTGTGCCCTCCACGCCCAGCTTGTTCAAAAGGTACTGGGTCGCCTTGGCATAGCCCTGACAGACGGAACGATGGTTCACGAACACGGAATAGATATTCTGATTGTGAGGGGCGTCCAGATCATAATCGGTATTGCAGACAATGAATTCATAGACATATTTCACCTTCTCATAGTCGCCTGCATCCTTCTCAATGCCTGCAAGAATCGCCCCTGCGCTCTCCTCAATGGCTCTCTTGTATTCCAGAGCAGTCTCCGGATCCATGGTATAGCTTCCCGAAAATTCCACTGAGACAGCTTTGTCCCCCTGCATATATTTTGTGCAGGAATAGCCGTCCACATAAAATATTTCCGGATGATCTCCCAGCACGCACCGAAAGAGCCGCTCCACCACGTCGTCTATCTCCGAGACATCAAAGCTGTCCAAAACCGCCTGATTCAGCTGAACCTTTTCTCCAAAGCTCCCCAGAGCCTTCTCGATGTCGTCATACCATGTCTGCTCCTCCTGACTGAGACTGCTGCGGGCAAAGAGATATACCTCCTCCATCAGGAAATGCGCCTCTGCCTCAACCGTCCCATCTCCTCCATGTTCCGGAAAAGCCAGCATCTCCTCCATGGAGACTGTTCTGACATCATCTCCTTCAAACTCTCCCTCCGGCTCCCGAAGCAGTCCGAATTCTCTGGGAATCTCATCCAAAATCGCTTCCGCCGCACAGCCTGACAGCGCCGTACACAACAATAGGGCACTGAGGACAAACTGCAAAACCTTACGTCTTCTTTCCATCTGCTTTTCCCCTTTTAAATTCCTGTGCGGCTTCCCCGTCCATGTTTCAGGTTCCCTTACGTTTTGATGCCGATTTCCGGCTGATCATGCAGGTCAGGAAGGACTGCCGAACTCCGCAAGCACCAGCCCCTTGTTCCGATCCATGGTCATGCCAATGCTCCATGAATTCACAAACAGAAGCAGCGGATTGCCCTTCATGTCCCTCACCTTCTTCATGTCCGAAGTACCGCTCAATTTCTCGATATCTATCTCATCCTTGTTCCCGATCCAGCGGATATGCTCATAGGGCAGGTTCTCCAGCCGAATCTCTACATTGTACTCGTTCTCCAGCCTATACTTCAGCACATCGAACTGCAGCACCCCCACCACCCCTACGATGATCTCCTCGAAGCCGCTGTTGAACTCCTGAAAGATCTGGATGGCGCCCTCCTGAGCGATCTGCTCTATGCCCTTCACAAACTGCTTTCTCTTCATGGTATCCATCTGGCGCACTCTGGCGAAATGCTCCGGGGCGAAGGTGGGTATCCCCTCATACCGGAACTTCTCCTTGGGACAGCAGATGGTGTCCCCGATGGAAAATATACCCGGGTCAAATACGCCGATGATGTCCCCTGCGTAAGCCTCGCTTAAGATCTTCCTCTCGTCGGCCATGATCTGCTGGGGCTGGGAGAGCCGCATGACCTTCCCTCCCTGCACATGGCGCACTTCCATATTGGCGTCAAATCTCCCGGAGCATATCCTCATGAAAGCGATCCTATCCCTATGCGCCTTGTTCATGTTTGCCTGAATCTTGAACACAAAAGCACTGAACCCGTTTTCCGCCGGGTCTACCAGCCCTATGTCCGCTCTTCTGGGCAGCGGGGTGGTAGCCATGTCCAGAAAGTGCTTCAGAAATATCTCCACGCCGAAATTGGTCAGCGCCGAGCCGAAGCACACGGGAGTCAGATCCCCTGCCCGCACGGCCTCCAGATCAAACTCCGCGCTGGCTCCGTCCAGAAGCTCGATCTCCTCCAAAAGCTTGTCCGCCGCCTGATCACCGATAAGCTCCCTCAACGCGCTCTCCTCTGCCACGGAGACTTCTGTGGCAGTTCCCTCCTTGGTGCCCTTCTCGGTGCCGGAATAGGAGATCACACACTTGCTCTCCCTATCATAGACTCCCTTGAATTCCTTTCCGGAGCCTATGGGCCAGTTCACGGGACAAGTGGCGATCCCCAGCTCCTTCTCGATATCGTCCAGCAGGTCGAAAGTATCGTTAGCATCCCTGTCCATCTTGTTGATAAAGGTGAAGATCGGGATTTTGCGCATCACGCAGACCTTGAACAGCTTTCTGGTCTGAGCTTCCACGCCCTTTGAAGCATCGATGACCATAACGGCGGAATCTGCCGCCATCAGTGTGCGGTAGGTATCCTCCGAAAAGTCCTGATGCCCCGGCGTGTCCAAAATATTGATGCAGTAACCGTCATATTCAAACTGCAGCACGGAGGAGGTGACGGATATGCCTCGCTCCTTCTCGATCTCCATCCAGTCGGAGACCGCATGCCTCGCCGTAGCCTTTCCCTTTACGCTCCCTGCCAGATTGATTGCGCCGCCGTACAACAGAAACTTCTCCGTTAAGGTCGTCTTACCTGCGTCAGGATGGGAAATGATCGCAAATGTGCGGCGGCGGTTGATTTCTTCCGTATATTGCTCCATGGGTCCATAGCCTCCTATGCTCTCTGTGTCTGTATTTTTAAGTCTATATTGATAGAGCTGAATTGATTTATCTGAATTTATATCTGAACTTATATGCAGGTACTATGCCTGTGACCATATCCCAAAACGGCTTCAGGCCAGCGCATATATGCCCTATGGCGGCGTAAGCATGTCTTTGCCCTCAAAGGCAGGCCTTATGCCAAAATACTCCAGCACCGTGGCCCCTACATCCGCAAAAGTCTCTCTGGTTCCCAGATTACCCGGCTCCACGTTCCTTCCGCACAGCAGTATGGGCACATATTCTCTGGTGTGGTCCGTGCTTGCCATATATCCCGGATCGCAGCCATGATCTGCAGTGATCATCAAAATATCCTCCTTGCGCATTTTGCCCAGCAGCTCCGGCAGTCTCGCATCGAAATAGCTCAGCGCCCGGGCATAGCCCTCCACGTCCCTGCGGTGCCCATATAGCATATCATAGTCCACCAGATTAATAAAGCACAATCCTTCAAAATCCTTATCCAGATATTCCAGCGTCCTCTCTATCCCCTCTTTATTGCCGCTTGTATATACCGCCTCTGTAATTCCCTTTCCGGCGAAAATATCCTTGATCTTGCCCACGCCTATGACATCCTTTCCGTTCTCTGACAGCTGATCCAGCATGGTGGCGGAGGGCGGCAGAATGGAAAAATCATGCCGTCTGGCCGTCCTGACGAACTCGCCCCCTCGGGGACCCACGAAAGGCCTTGCGATTACCCTGCCCACGCCATGCTCTCCTTGAAGGATATCCCGGGCCATGCGGCAGTATTCATAAAGCTGCTCCGGAGGAACAATGTCTTCATGGGCCGCTATCTGAAACACGCTGTCCGCAGAGGTGTACACGATCAGATCTCCCGTCCGCATATGGGCATCCCCATAGTCCTGAATCACCTTGGTTCCCGAATAGGGCAGGTTGCAGAGGGCCCCTCTTCCCGTCTTGGCGCAGAAAGCCTCCAGAATCTCGGAAGGAAATCCCTGCGGATAAGTTGGCAGCGGTCTGGGAGAACAAATTCCCGCAATCTCCCAGTGGCCTATAGTGGTATCCTTCCCCTTGGATCTCTCCCGCATACGTCCATAAGCAGCCCGAAGTCCGCCGATGCCGCAGACACCCTCCACCCCCTCAGGCGCAGGCTCTCCGGGCTGGACACATTGGATCCCGTCGATGCGAAACAGTCCCAGCTCTCCCATATGCGGCATGGAAAAGAACGGACTGGAAGACACGGTTCCCAGTGTATTCACATTCACATCCCCATACTGAGCCGCATCTTCCATTCCGCCGATTCCGAAACTGTCCAAGACGATCAAAAACACTCTTTTCCTATTTTCCATACTCTCTTCTGTCCTTTCTGAGGGCGGTGCCTGACCGGTTACCATGTATCCGGAAAAACTGCCGTATCTACTGTAAGTATACCACAATTGCTATGTAAAACAAATGTTTTTTACTGTACTACCGTACTGATTATGATATTCTCTGCGGATACCTCCGTCTTGCGCTTGACGATATCCTCGATCTGAGCTCTCATGATATCGTCCAGAGCAGGTACGTTCACCACCACGTCCACACCATCGCCGTTGATGCTGACCACTACGTCCTGAAAGCCCTTTGCCTCCAGCAGGATCTCCGCTGCCGCCTCTTTCTCCGCAATCGCCGTCATCTCCACCATGCTGTCCACCGCCGCCTGCTTCTGTTCGTCGCTGATACCCTCGCTGTTGATGATCTCCAGCAGGGTCTCTTTGTTTTTAGCTCTGGTCTGCTCCTTCAGAAGCTTTGCGTCCGAGAGCAGGGCCACGCCCTCCGTAGAAGTGAACACGGCCTCTCCGGGAATCTCTCCCTCATCAGGCGTAGGTCCCGCCACCTCTCCCTGAGCCTCTCCCGAAACATCCGCCACCTGCATACCCGTGCTCAGATAGTCATCTGCGATTATGTCGGCATCTGTGTCCAGACTGTCGATATCCGAAAGATCCGACAGCAGATCATCCTCCGACAGATCCAGAAGCCCGTCTGCGGTATAGTTCTCGTTGATGATACCGTTAGAATCCACCGGGCTGGTATCTTCATTTTCTCCCTTCAGGTACTCATCCTGCAGACCGGTTCCCGCAAACTGCAGATAGCCTGCAATTGCGATCATGATTGCCAGTGCGGTTATCATAAGCTGATTCTTTTTGATTAGGTTTTTCACTTTGATTCCCCTCTTTGTGTTTTGCTAGTTTATTGTATGAGCCCTGCCATGGATATATGCTATTTATTTGTCCCCATTTTCACCACTCTGACCTTATGGGCCTCCACGCCGAAAAGCGTCTGGACGATCTCTACAATGGTGCGGTTCACCTCCCCGTTCCCCGCGCCTTCCGCCACCACCACCACGCCCTCTATCCGGGGAGGCAGAGTCTTGATCACATAAGGCTCGCTCAAGCTGCCTTCCGTGCGGTAGACCGTGTTCTCGTCCGACTCCATCTGATTCACTATACGGCTTCCCCCCTGCGAATCGCTTTCATTTGTGGCAGAGCGCTTTACGGGCTGCTCCTTTTCCACCACAAGCTCGCAAGAAGATTTGAGAGTGATCATCACCTCCACCTCCCCAACATTGGACATACGGGAGAGCGTCTCCGTCAGGCGCCGTTCCAAATAGTCCGCATATTCCTTGTCCGTGCTCTCCACTGTCATGCTGTCACCGGAAGCCTTCGTCGTCTCCTTTTGCTTACCGGTTCCGGAAGGGCTTTCCCCAGAAAGAGCCGATCCATTTCCGCCCTCCCCCTGACTTTTCTCTGTGCCGTCCTTGGTGGGAAGCGCTATAATCACCAGCAGAATGCCCGCCAGAACTAATATAATGAGATTGTCCCTCTGAAACCATTTCGTCAGCCCCTTGTCCGCCATCCACTTCTTCCAGTCCCTGCCCATACTCTCCCTCTCGATTCTCTCATAAATTGTTCTACCGTTTCATTCCCTGCGCCTATGGAGACGCCACGCCCATGAAGTCCATATGCCTATGGAGACGCCGCGCCCATAAAGTCCTTGTGCCCATGAAGACGCTGCGCCCATGAAGTCCCTATGCCTATGGAGACGCTACGCCCATGAAGTCCTTTACACCTATGGCGACGCTCCTCCTATGGATATGGGAGCCACCGGTTCCACCGTCACATCTTCTATCTCGATGCCCTCACTCCCATGGCCCCATTCCCGGTCTCGATCTTTGGTCTCCTCCGCCCTTTCTTGCGCGCCCATAGTCCCCGCGCCGCTGCCTGCCCTTTCGTCCGGCCCGCCGCCTTCCGATCCCGCCCTCTCCTCTTCTTCACCCTCCCCCGCAGTTCCCTTCCCCCCCTGCCTGTCTTCCGCTGCCTCCGCCTTCTCCCCGGCCCCGTTCTCCTGCTCCTCCAGACGCCTCCGCAGCTCCGCCAGCGTCGTCTGCTCCAGAACTGCCTCCGCCTCCGCAGCCTTCCTCTCGGCGTCCGCCATGTTCTCCTCCAGCTCTCCCTTGAACTGTTCCAGCATATCCGCTGCCTGCTGCCCGCCTCCCCCAAGCAGGAAGCTCCCCACCGGAAGGAACAGCTGTATCAGCACCATAATGCTCACCAAAAGCTTCAGATACTTCTCATAGGCTTCCTGAGGCCTGAAATGTATCATTGCCTGAGCGCATATCATAAAAATCCCCACACGGCAAATGGTCTGAAAAAACAAGTTCTGCATATCTTTCTGCCCTCCGTTTCCAAAATATTTGCTGTATTGCGCCGCCCTTTGGGCCTCAATGCCTATAACTGTTTCAGCTCAAACGGCAGTCACCGCTATGGCTATCAGAAACAGCAGCAATGCTGTCCCCGTAGTGCGCAGCAGCAATAGTCCCGCATCTCCCGTCTTGTCTGCGCACTGGGTTATCCTCTTGTCGCTGACAATTCCCATAAACGCTGCGGCGGCCTTCAGAAGCCCTGCGATGACGCCTATCTTCAGCAGCGGAACCGCACAGAGCAAAAGCAGAAGCAGAAGAAGTATCACCCCCATGCTGTTCCTGATGACCATTGCGGATCCAAGGGCCAGCTCCGCCACCCCGCCCGCCGCGTTCCCAACCCCCGGTATGGCGGAAATCAGCCGCTGGAGAGCCGAGGTTCTGGCAGAATCCACCACGGGAGCGATCAGTGCCTGAAACACCCCTATGCCCGTAACCACCCCCAGCGCGCCCTTCAGAAGCCATCCGATTATCTTGTTCACAAGCTCTATCAATAATCCCAGCTTCTCCTCCGGCCAGATACCGTTGATGATAACCAGCATGACGAAGCTGTAAATCAAAGGCAGCAGCCCCGCCGAAAGCACATATTCCACCCCGTACACTACCAGAATCATCATCTGGTAAGAGGCTCCCGCCGTCACCGCCCCTGAGGAAACTCCTACGGAAAGCAGATACGCGGGCACCATAAGCTTCACGAACAAAAGGATATTCTCCACGGTCTCAACCGCAATGGCCACAGCCTGAGAGAAGCACTTCAAAAGCACCGCCGTAAATAGAAGGTACATGAAATAGAACCCCATGTCCGCCACCTGCCTTCTATCGAATATCTCCACAAAATGAGTCATCAGGGATGATACGATTCCCAGCACCAGCAGCCACACAAATACATTTCTCATTCCGGCCAGCTCCCCCAGAAAATCCGAGATGCTCCCTTGAAACAACAGCTCCAAGGCACCCATGATATCCCCGGACATCACCGTCTGGAACAATCTCTCCAGACTGAACTGCCTCTCCGGAAAAAGCGACGAGATCCCCTCCTGCAGCTTGTCCAGACCATAATCCTGCCAGATAAGGCTCAAATCAGTCATTTTCTCCCTCCCTCATTGCTGTTCATCCCCATGCTTTGCCGGCACTTGGACGCTTGCCCTTTCCTCTCCCCACGCTTTCTACAAAAAACCGTGTATCTGTTCAATGACCGCAAACAAGATAGGCAGACCTGCGAACATCACGGTGAGCTTCCCCAGCACCTCGATCTGGCCCGCTACGGCCTGATATCCCGCATCTCTGCAGACTCCCGAACTGAACTCACAGACATATGTAATGCCGATTACCTTCAACAAAATGGAAAGGTATCCCTCTCCCCCGTTCAGATAGACCTTTATTCTGGAAAACTGCTCTGTCACGAATTCCACCTGCCGCATGCAGAAGCAGAATATGACTATGCTTGCCCCCAAACCGATATAGGTGGCATATTCCGGCTTGGCCCCCCGAAACTGCACCGCCAGCAGTACTCCCGCGATCCCCAAAAATGCAACCTTCACAAGCTCCGCCATGTTGTACCTCCTATTCCAGTTCCGTCTCTCCTCTTCAAGCGCCTTCTCAGGGGACTGTTTCAGACGCTCCCGCATCTGAAACGCTCCCGGGCGCTTTCCGTTCCGAGACTGTTTTCCGGTTCCGTCTCTTCTCTTCAAGCGCCCTAACCCCTCCTACAGCGCAAACAATGACTGTATGGTCTCAAAAAGCTCATATATGTAGGGCACGATCCATGTAAGCACAAGTATCAGCCCGGCCAGACTGAGGAGAAAAGCGTGCTCCTCCCTGCCGCTGTGCTTCAACACCTGACTCAATATAGTCACCAATATTCCTACCGCCGCTATCTTAAATATCAGACTTACGCCCATGCTTCCTCACATTCTGCGGAGTCTACCATAGCACCAAAATCAGCAACAGCCCTCCCATTGCCCCAAGACCTACCGCCATTCTGCATTTTTCTGCATTTTCCTGCTCCAACTTCTCTTTTGTGGCGTTCAGCTGCTCCGCGCTCTGCTCTATGGCCCGCAGCTGCATCTGTCCGTCCATGAATCCGGTCTGAGCGGTGAACCTGAAGAACTGCTCCCTATCCCCATCCTTCAGCGGCAGGGTTTTGAGCGCCCCTTCCATCTCCTCCTGAAAAACGCTCCCGAAGGACTTTCCGGTATTCTCTTCCATTCTTCCCCCTATCCGCAAAAACGCCTCGCTGAAGGGCTCCTCCAGATATCTGGCCACTCGGCAGCAGCATTCCGGCAGAGTGGTTCTGCCGTACCTCACCTCGCCTATGAGCAGCTCCAAAATGTGGAGCAGACTCCGAAGCGTCTTGATTCTCCCCTCCAGCTGAAGCCGATACCAGATTCCCAGCCCGAAGCAGCCGCTAAAAATCATGCACCCTCCCAAAATTCTGATCAAGCTCCTCCCTCCCCCTCTTCCATCCGCCGCACCACGCATTTCCCTCCTGCCTTTCCGAGTACAATGAACAGCCCGAACAGCCTCTCCCAAAAGGCCCTCTCCAAGCCGAATCTCCGTTCCACATCCCGTCTGTTCTCCCCGTGTACGGTGGCCAGAATTCTGCACCCGCAGGCTGCCGCCTGCCCAAGAGCCTTCAGCTCGCCCTCGCTGCCCAGCTCATCGATGGCAACCACCTGAGGCGACATGGAGCGCAGGAGCATCAGCATTCCCTTTTCCTTGGGACAGCCGTCCAGCACATCCGTTCGCATCCCCATATCGTTCTGTGGGATCCCCATGAAAGACCCGGCCAGCTCGGAACGCTCGTCCACCACCCCCACCGCCAGCCCCTCGCCGTAAGGATTGCCGTCGGATATCTGCCGTATGAGATCCCTCAGCAGTGTGGTCTTTCCGCAGCCGGGCGGAGAGATAATCAAAGCGCTCTTCAGCCGCCCTTCCCCATACATTCTCCCAAGGACCCTATCCGCCGCTCCCTTTTTTTGGTGCGATACCCTTATATTGATAAATGAAATGTTCTTCAGTGTCCTGATGCTGCCGTCAGACCCCAGCACTGCTTGTCCCGCCACTCCCACCCGATGTCCTCCCGCCACGGTGACAAAGCCTTGACGCAGCTCCTCCTCAAAGGCATACGGCGAATAGTGACATATATGCTCCAGCATATCCGAAATCTCCCTCTCCCCTGCAGGGCAGGCCCGTGCCAGCGAGTCCGTAAAGTCCCCCTGCGCCGTGAGAAAAACCTCCCTGCCGTCCATCTGCAGTACGATAGGCCTGCCCGCCCGCAGACGGATTTCCTGAAGGTGTTCCTGCTCCTTAGCCGTCCTTAGCCAGAATTCCCTATAGGCAGAGGGAAACATCTGCAAAATAGAGTTCTCCATCGACTTGTCCTCCTACTCACAAATATATGAGACAACTCCGGGGATATTCCTGACCTGAGCCTGAAAATTCCTTTCTGCAGCACGGCGGCCCCAAGGATAAAAGAAAACGGCATAGCCAAGGCTATACCGTTTCCCAAAATGATTCTAATTTAAACGAAATAATGTAGTTACCGGATACCGCCCCTCCGGCGGCAGCTTGCAGCAGTGCTCCTGCCGCAACTTCAACTCCAACTTACAAATTCAATAGGTATAAACATTATGATATAGGCGATAATACCCGCCTCCCAGACGCTGCACCTGAATCTGGATCACGAAATCCTCCGCCCCCAGAGCCTTCAGAGCCTCGTTTACATAGCCCTTCCAGTAGTCCCCTCTGCCATAGGCCTGCTCCAGCGTAAGCCATAGGGATTCCGGAACCACATTGGAGAACTGCTTATCCCCCTTGCCTGCCTGCTTCAGAAGCTTCAGGCAGTCCTCATAATATGCGCTCACGGTTTCCCGCACCTGATCCTCCGTAACGCCGGCCTGCTGCAGATTATCCTTCTTCTGCTCGTCCGGAGTGATCACCGTGTTCTCATTCTTGGACTTGCTTTGCCATCTGATGGGTTCCACCGGGTTGGGGTTGATCAGCCCGTCCAGATCGGATGTCTGCGTCCCCTCTGAAGGCAAGGTGCCGACACCTTCCGAAGTACAGGCGGGAAGGTAAACGGAAAGCCCCGTCCTCACATGAGTGCTGCCGAATTCCCGATCTGTCTTGTTATAATAATCGTAGGTGGCGGGATCCGTATCATTCCATGTGACATCCACATTGCAATAGGATCCGTCCAATTTCACAATGTTCCAGGCATGATCCTCCCCTGCATAGCCGGTACAGTAATAGCACGGAATCCCCAGACACTGCATCAGGTATTGGAACGCTCTGGCATATCCGGCGCAGACGCTCCTGCCTCCCACCAGCGCGCTATAGGCGCTCTGGTTCATGGGCGCCCCGCTGTCATACTCCACCAGCTGCATCAGAGCGTCATGAACATACCTCTCCTTCTCGCCGTCACTGCCAAGGGCCTGCGCTCCGGACAAGACCGCCTGCGCCGCCCCCTGAAATTCCTGCCGCGCGCTGTCTATATGATCTGCCGCATCGTTGTACTTCAGAGTCACCTCCACGCAGCTGCCGCTCTTGAGATATTTGCAGGTATATCCCGTGTCCAGCCAGAACAGCTCAGGATGGTCGTTATAGACCGCCTCGAACACGGTTTTGAGCTGCTCCACCGATACGTTTGTCACCGGCGTGAAGGACACCGTCAGATTCATGGCATTGGCGTACACCTGATGATACAGCGGGCGTACAGTCTGCTCCAGCATGGCATAATAAGGATAGAGCGTTTCGTCAAAGACCAGATCACTGCCCGTATTTCCCGGAGCGATGATCCCGGACAGATTTTCCGCCTCGTTCTGGGCGATCTGCTCGCCGCTCTCCTGCACGGGCTTATAGCCGGTCTTGCCGCTGACCGAGGAAGGCGTGCCTGAAGGCACGCTGTCAGGACGCTCATACCCATCCTGCCCCTCTATCCGCCCTGTGTCCACACCCGGAGCAGGACGTCCGTCGGCATCCGCCCCGCCCGGCGCCGCCTGCGCGTTCCCCACCTTTTCCGCCAGCATATTGGTCAGGGACGGACTCAGAGCACATATCAGAATCCCCAGACATCCGGCCATGACCAACGCCATTACGGAGAAAAAAATGCTTTTTACTATTTTCATGAAAACGCCGTTCCCTTATCCTTCCAAATATTTCAGAACATTCTTGAAATCCATATCGCTGGCATAATAGAAGCTGGTATAGCAGGGCTGGTTATAGCAATTGTTCTGCCATGCCACGCCGCAGCGGTATGTGGCATCGTGAAGCAGAGTGAAGAGCTTGTGGGAGGTCAGCTCCGTGTTGGTGTAGATCCTGATGGCGCTGCTGTCCGCAGTGCGAAGCAGAAGCTCTTCCCGGAAATCCCCGAAAATATCTGCGATCAGGCAGGGGTTCCCCTTGGTTCCGTTGTTGGTGGAGGTTCCTTCGGGGTACAGCATCACGCCGTGGGTGTTGTCCCCCACCACCCCGATATGCTTCTCATGGACATAGTCGACCCCGTCCGTCACCTGAGTGGACAGATCCCCGGCCCATCTGATTCCCGCATTGGTTCCCGGCTGCTTCACCTCCAGCTTATTGCCCTTACAATCGTACACTCCCACAGCCCAGACCTGAAGCCCCCTTACGTCGGGACAGATATCCCCGATCATACACCTGCCCAGATCTCTGTCTGCAGGTTCTCCGAACAGCACCTTCCCCGTCTCCGCATCCCTCAGAGCCCAGCCGTAAGGCACAGTCTTTCCCTCCTCGAACACGTTGAAGATCTCAAGCCCCGGCCTGTCCGGATCGATATTTGCCACATGCATGGAATCCCCATGGCCCAAATGCTGCATACGGCCGTCCGGCATCAGATCCGCGCTGGAATACAGCACGCTGCCGTCATGGTCAATGGTAGCCGCGCCGTAGATGATCTCATGGCAGCCGTCCCCGTCCACATCCGCCACGGAGAGGCTGTGATCCCCCTGACCCGCAATGCAGCCGTACACCGGATCCGTCCCCAGACCACCGTCCTGCGCACATCTCGCAAAGGGATTCTTCATAGGCACGAAGCCGCTGTCCACCTTGAAATACTCTCTGTGCCTGCCCTCAAAGAAATCATATGCCGTGATGGTGGCTCTGGTATAATAGCCTCTGGCAATGATCAGATAGGGCCTCTCCCCGTCCAGATAGCCCACGCCGGACAAAAACCTGTCAACCCTATTACAAGGCTCGATGCGGAACCAGGCATAATCCCCCCACATCAGGCCGTCATCCTCTCTGGGCACCGGGAAGTCAATGGTCTCCAGCTCCCTCCCATCCCCGGAAAACATGGTGAGGTACTCAGGTCCCTTGAAGATAAAGCCCTCAAATTTGCGCAGATCGTTCTTGTCGCTTCTGGAAGGCGCATACACGTCCAGAAAATAATCCGTCAGCTTCCTTGCGTCCCCGTCGGACAAAGGATATGCATAGGCTTTTTGAGTCCCGAAGCACTCCTCCAGCGTGTCCGGCCAATGGCCGCTCTTCACCTCCGGATGCTCCCTCCAGCCCTTGAACAGCTCCACTAAGTACTCATAATAATCTTCCGCGGAACAGACATAATTGTCCTCGTTGGAATATCCTGCCTCCAAGTCCTTCTCCGGCATGGTAATATACTTCTCCGAAACCACATTGCCCTTTTCGTCGAAGCAGGTCATCTTGGTGCCGGGGGCAGTCTTCACGGACATTTCCGCCTTTCCGTCCCCGTCAAAATCGTATACGATGAACTGGGTGTAATGCGCTCCCGACCGAATGTTCACGCCCATGTCCAAGCGCCACAGCAGCCTGCCGTCCAGCTTATAGCAGTCGATGTAGCAGTTCCCCGTATATCCCTTGTGGGATACGTCATGGGAATTGGAGGGATCCCATTTCACGAAAAACTCCAGCTCCCCGTCCCCGTCCACATCGCCTACGCTCATGTCATTGGCAGAATACTCGTAAGCCTGCCCCGCAGGGGTCACTCCTCCCGCAGGAATCTGCATGGGAATCTCCAAATAATTTTTTCCGGTTTCCCAGACCTTTATCTCGCCGCAGGGGCTCTCCTCCCTGCCCTGACCAACCGCCGCCACTGAATAGACATCCCCGTCCGTGCCCTTCTCATCCAGATAATTGGTGCTGTCCGTGACCAGCGCAAGTCGTTCCCCGTTCCGGTACACCGCATAGTCCGTACCCGTCATTCCGGTGTCGCAGTACCCGCTCACCTCATCCAGCAGCATACGCCAGCTTATGTAGATGCCTTTGTCTGTCTTTACTGCAATCAGTCCCCTGTTCAGCTTCTCCATCTGCTGGTCCAGCTTGTAATGCACCGGCGTCTTTAGCAGGCTGCTTTTCTTTAGCACCTCACCGCCTTTGCAGGCCTCCACATAGATATAATGGGGAATGTGGGTGGATTTCTTCAGCGTGTAGGCGCACTCCTTGGTGGCCTCCATCTTCCGGTAGCACATGCCCGGCGTATCCGCATCCGCCCAAAACACCTCATACTCCTCCGCTGACGCCACCGGATCCCATCCTATTGTCACATGCTTTTTATCGATTTCCCTGATCACCAGATTCAACTGTCCGTACCTCCTTGTTTTCGGCCAAAGGCCAATGAAAAACTGATTCAAACAGATCATAGGAGCCTTTTTTAGAATCCCATCATCCGTGGACGGTGCAAAAATGCACCTATGATATTATAGCAAAACTCGCCATCTCTGTAAAGTCTGCTCTCTCTGCAGGGTCTCCTATTTCTTGCGATGTCCGTTGCTTCTTTGACCTCCTCCGGGAGCCTGAGACCATATAATTCATCCCCAAAAAACGCCTGATTTAAGCCTTACTGCCATTTATCGCAGAGGGAATTGATCTGGTCCGTAAACTTGGCCATATCCTTATGCGCAAGCCCGTCGCTCCTCTTGACCAGCGAAAGCAGTCTCTGGGCAGCTGCCACCAGCTTGGCATATACATTGGATGCAATGCCCTTGGCCTTCTTCCTGACGGGCATAGGCACCGCCTCCGTCACCAGTTTTCCTGCCAGCAGATCGAATTCCGTGCCGCTGTAAGGGGCATAGGTGTCCTGACCATACTCCGTCCTCAGGCACTCCGCAAAGCTGGTGCATACACCGTCTTCACCGTGGACGATAAAGACCTTCTCCGGCTTCCTCTCAAAGCCGCTGACCCACTGGATAAGACCGTTCTTATCCGCATGGCCGCTCAAGCCCACCAATTTCCTGATCTGGGCACGGACCTGAATGGACTCCCCGAAAAGCTTTACCTCGTCAATCCCCTCCACGATGATCCGCCCCAGAGTTCCCACTGCCTGATATCCCACAAACAAGATCGTGCTCTCCGGCCTCCAAAGATTGTGCTTCAGATGATGCCGGATACGTCCCGCCTCACACATGCCCGAAGCAGATATGATCACCTTGGGTGTCTCAATAAAGTTGATCTCTCTGGATTCATCGCTGGTAATGGACAGCTTCAGGCCCGCGAAAGATATAGGATTGATGCCCGCCTGCACCAGCTCCAGCGCCTCCCCGGAAAAGCATTCCATGCGATTGTCCTGAAAGATTCCTGTAGCCTCCACCGCCAGAGGACTGTCCACATACACCGGAAAGTTTTCATGCCCCTTTACCATGCGGCCCACCTTGATTTTGCGGAGGAAAAACAGCAGCTCCTGCGTGCGCCCCACTGCAAAAGAGGGTATGACCACATTTCCGCCTCTGTCAAAGGTTTCCTTCAGAATGGATGCCAGTTCTGTCACATAGTCCGGCCGGTCCGTAGAATGGAGTCTGTCTCCGTAGGTGGATTCCATCACTACATAATCCGCCTCTTTCGTACAGATAGGATTGTGCAGCAAGGGATCGTTCTTATTGCCGATGTCCCCGGAGAACACGATCTTCTTGGTCTCGCCGTTCTCCGTCAGCCATACCTCGATACTGGAGGAGCCAAGAAGATGGCCGATATCCGTAAAGCGGATCCTCATCTCCTCGCACACCTCTATTTCCTTATTATAATGGCAGGGCACTATGCGTCTGATGACCCCCTCGGCATCCTCCATGGTATACAGCGGCTCCATCATGGAGATGGACTCGCTTCTCTTGGCCTTCCGGTTCTTCCACTCCGCCTCCATGGCCTGTATGTGGGCACAGTCCCGGAGCATAATGCTGCAGAGGTCGGCCGTGGCGTCCGTGGCGTACACCTGCCCCCGGAAGCCTCTGGCATACAAGAGCGGCAGAAGCCCCGTATGGTCAATATGGGCATGGGTCAGCAGTACATAGTCGATCTGGTTTTCGCTCACGGGCAGGGGCGCATTCTCGAACACGTTCACCCCCTGCTCCATGCCGTAATCCACCAGAATGTGCTTGTCACCCACCTGCATGTAGTGGCAGCTGCCGGTGACCTCATGGTCTGCACCTACGAAAATCAGTCTCATACCTTTCCCTCCTTCTCTTCCGGTCCCGAATATGCCTCTTTTGGCCGTCTCAGCTCCGCCGCAGCCCTTCATATGCCAAGACCTCTTTTATACTTAAAACGCTTTCGTCCCTTATGGATCCATAGATGCCATACCCACTCTTCTTTTCATATTTCCATTTTAGTATGTTTGTCACTTTACTGCAAGCTTTTCCGCTATCATATTTCTTTTTTGGCTATTTTCACCATAAAACAGCCCTCCGGATCTCTTGCCGCCCAATCGCCGCCTTGCACAGCCGGAAACATTGTGTTAAAATGAAAACCGAATCTTTGAAACATATATGAGGTTTCGCCGGCCGGCAGAGGCGGCTTGGCCGGCAATAGGGAGAACAGCTTGGAAAACAGTAGAGGACAGGTTTCGCAAAACAAAGCATGGGATTTTCATAGACAGCGCTTCGACAGCATTCAAGCCTTAAGGGGCGTCGCCGCGCTTTTTGTCGTGCTGGAGCATATCCGCTTTCTCAGCTGCGGCGCTTTCGGCGTGGATATCTTTTTCTGTATCAGCGGTTTCATGATCATGCATTCCACCTACGAAAAATCTGAATTTTTCCTGCGAAAGCGGCTGATCCGCATTCTTCCCCTTTATTATCTTATGACTCTGGGAACCTTTCTGCTCCTGCTTCTTTTCCCTGAAATGTTTCTGCAGAGCAAGGCTGATCCTATCTTTTTGGCAAAAAGCCTCCTTTTCATTCCCTTCCACATAGGGGACGGAGCCATACAGCCTCTGATGCGCATCGGCTGGACCCTGAACTGTGAAATTTTCTTTTATGTGCTGTTTTACATCGCCATGAGTATCAGCCATAAATACAGGGGCCTGATCTGCAGCGGATTCCTGATCCTGATGGCGGCTGCAGCCCGGCTGTCTTCTCCCTTCTGGGTGCCTTTGCGCTTTTACGGCGATCCAATCATGCTGGAGTTCATATTCGGAATCCTCATTTATTATGCGGCAAGGCGACTGTACCAGAACTTCCCTTCCTCAAATCCCTCCCCTGCCGCCCGGAACTTCAGCGTTCTCTGTATCGTCCTATGCTTTGGGGGCCTTTTAGTCTCCAGACACACCATGGATGTGGCAGGCTTCCGCAGGCCTATACTGTGGGGCCTGCCCGCCGCCGTAATCGTCCTGCTGACCTTCTTCATCGGTCTGTACAATGTCAAAATGCCCTCCTCCCTGATACAGCTGGGCAACGCAAGCTTTTCTCTCTATTTCATGCACTATTATCCCGTCATGCTGCTGGACAGGGCTGTATTCGACTTTTCCGCCGTCAGTTCAAAAGCCCTTCTGGGCACTGGCGCTGCCGTTGCCCTCAGTGTGATATTGGCCCTTGTGTCCAGAGAATTATTGGAAAAAAGGCTTTCGGGCTTTCTGGCCGGACACTTATTGAAAAACCAGTTCTCCAGAAGCAAAACAGAGACATAGGACATATGCATCAGCGACATGTGAATCCGCATATGAATCATTTCCCATATGAATCATTTGTTTTTTCAAAATTGGATATTGACATTTGAAATATCTTGTAGTATGATAACAAATGTTGAGAGCAAATCTCTTATGCGATAGTGGCTCAGTTGGTAGAGCGCCACCTTGCCAAGGTGGAAACCGCGGGTTCGAGTCCCGTCTATCGCTTTTTTTATTACAGCAGAAGCCTCTGGATGTGAGTTTCTGCTGTTTTTGTATGTCTAAAAGCCTATAGCCGATAGCTTTATCACCCTATCAAAAACCGGGGCAGGGAGAAAACTCCCTGCCCCGGCTTACGTCGTCCTATCCTTACTCCACCGGATCTAGCGTCTTCCCAGTACGCCGTCCGCCGTATACAGCCTGCTTAGTGGCCTGCTGCATGGTAAGCTTCGTTCATTTCCTTGGTCCACTGCTCGCCGCCTGCTTCCCACCAGCTCTGCAGAGTAGCGTCCAGCTCGGCGTCGTCGATCTCGCCAAGGATATAGTTCCACTGTACACCTCTGTCGGACTTGGATGCAAGCTGACCGTCATCTGTACCTACTCCACTGCCCTTAATGATGGCATCCAGCTCTTTTCCATGATCCTTGTAGGTCTGGGTAGTGAAGGAAATACCATAGTTAGGCACGCAGTAGGGTATGTCGATCTCCAGCAGCTCCTGCTCTCTCTTCTGGACTTCGCCTTCCGGAGGAGCTACCGTGTAAGGTCTTGCATTGGATTCTGCAGTATGGAACGCAATGATCTGGTTGAAGCCGTTGTTCCAGGTAGTGGTCTTTACGCCAGCGGCATCCAGCTTGGCCTGATCTCTTTCCTCAGTCTCGCTTTTCGGCATCCAAACCTTAACATAGCCGTTCTCATCGATCTCATGGGTAACACCTTCCCAGCCGTACTCAAGCATGTTCATGCACTCGCCGTCGTTGATATCGTTCAGGAACTGCAGAACCTGACGCAGCTGCTCCTCGGTCTTCACGTTCTTCTTGGAGATGGCGACCATTCCGCTGAAGCCGTTGGTAGGAAGGCAGTGAGGCTCGTTGTTTCCGGAATCCGTCAGCACATAGCCACCCAGCCAGAAGATAGGCTCCTCAGGCGTAGCGCCGCCGACACCGTTGGACTCAAGAGTAGTCTCAACCTTACGCATATCATCAAGCACCTGAAGGCCTACGCCTCCCTTGCTCTCCTGCAGACCGTTGCGGGCGCCGCCGGCCTTAACTGTGTAGAAATCATCTACGCCCGATACGCCATAGTTAACCAGTCCATCCTCAAACAGCTTACGGATCTCCTTCAGAGCAGTCTTGTACTCAGGAGTCTGGGTCTTGTGGATCAGATCGCCGTTGGCGTCAATGCCCCACTCATTGGGAACGCCGAACCACATCATCACGATGTTCCATACATCATTCCAAGAATCAATGTACAATCCGCAGGTATCATTCTGTCCGTTTCCATCGGGATCGTTGTAGGTGAAGGCATACAGCATATCATAGAAATCCTGCCATGTGGGATCCTCTCCCGCCTCCATCTTGTTCCAAAATGCCAGATTCAGCTTCTCACACCAATCCTTACGGAAGCCGAAACCGTTACGGGCCAGATTTCTGGCACGGGGAATAGCATACAGTCTGCCGTTATAGGAAGCTGCAGCCCGGGTAGCTTCAGGAATCATAGCAAGATTGTCGTAATCGTCCACATAATCCGTAATATCCCAGAAGATGGTCTCGGAACCCTCGATAGTCCTCTCCTCCTCATGCTGAACGACCTGCTGCTTGACATTTCCGTCATCATCCTTTACGGGATTGCCATCCTTGTCCAGCACATCCTCCATTACCGGATTTCCGTTCTCATCCAGCGTGTCCACTTTTACCTTGTAGGTTCCACCCACAGCGGCGGACCAGAACGCAGCGTCAGGGTTAACGATCATTACATCGTCAACATCATTGGCCGCAAACCTCAGACCAAGCTGAGCAAAATAGGTATTGGAATCCAAGAACTTAAACTCCGCGTTCATGTTGGTGTACTCATTGACATCTGCCACCAGACGGTCGAACAAATCCTTGCCCTTCTCCACATCGGGATCGCCGGGCAACGCCACCGTTATGCTCATAGGAGCGCTTCCGCTATTGCCTTCCTGCCCCCCCCTGACTTTCTTCGCCGCCTTGACTGTCTGCCTTGGACTCTTCACCAGAGCCGCTGTTGTCTTCATTCTGGCTCTCCGGCGTGCTGCTGCCGGTGCTGGAACCTTCACCTGCATCGTCTCCGCATGCAGCCATGCTCAGGGCCATGGCAGCTGCCAGAATGCCGGCAAGAATCTTGCTTACTGCTTTCTTTTTCATTTTCTACCTCCGTTGATTGATTTACAGTGCTCTATATAACCAGCGGGGAGAAGGCTTCTGGGAAAGCCCTCCCTCCGCACAGCTACCAAAATATAGTTCTTCATATATATCTTTGTTTTATTCGCCCGTGATACCCGTTCTCTCAATACCCTGCATAAACTGTCTCTGAGCAAAGGCGAAGAATACCAATATAGGCGCGCTGATGATCAAAGCCCCGGCCATGACCACAGCATCGTTCAGAGTGTCCTCGCCGTCCTCCAGCCCCAGCATACGCAGCATTTCCGCCTGCTGTTCCGGCAGAGCGTTTGTAGCAGTTATGATACTGGTCAGTCTGGGCGGCAGGAAACCCAAGGCAGGAGAACTGATGTACAAGCTGGACTCATAGAAATCATTCCAGTGCCACACCACGGAAAGCACCAATGCCACCACCAGCGTGGCCTTGGCCAGAGGGAACACGATCCTCCAATAGGTCATCATGAATCCGCAGCCATCGATCCTCGCCGCCTCCTCCAGGCTTTTGGGCACTGTCAGGAAGAACTGGCGGAACAAGAAGACATACAATGCGCCTCTCAGCCCGAAGCCGAAAAAGGTGGGCACGATCAACGGCAGATAAGTATCCAGCCATTTCAGGTTGGAATATGTCATATACAGCGGAATGATGATTGTCTGGGTGGGCACGATGAAAGCCAGAAGCACGCAGCCAAACAGTATCTTCTTCAGAGGAAAATTGTATCTCGCAAATCCGTACCCGATAAAGGAACATGCAATGACATGCCCGAATGAGGCCACCACTGTCACAAACAAGGAATTCTTCACGAACCGCCCTATGTCCATCAGCTGCAATGCGATGGCATAGTTCTCAAATTTGATCTCCGTGGGCAGCCAATGGACGGAAGAGCTGTTCAGGTCCGAATTGGACATCAGCGAGGTTGCGATCATGTAGAGAAAGGGATAAACAAACACGAACGCAAGACCGATGATCAAAAGATACATGGCCAGCCTCACTACGATGTGCTTCGCACCGGTGAGATTGGCATACTTTCTGGTAAACAATCTCCATCGCAGCTGTAAATTACTCGAAAGTGCGCTTGGGCGCTTTTTCGATTGTAAAGACTCTGTGTTTACGCTCACGCTTCTTAACCTCCTCTACTTCACTTGTATGCATATATTTCTGCATCACGGCAAATATAATGGCTACCAGCACCCCGATAAAGGCGAAATAGATCCAGCCCAAAGCGGAGCCGTATGAAAACTCTGCGTCCGTAAATCCGTATTTCTGAATATATGCCAGCAGAGGATTGGAGATATCGGTAAAGGAATTCACCACCGTATAAACGATGTTCAGCAGCAGCATGGGGGAGATCATAGGCACCGTGACCTTCCAGAAAATTTCCCATTCTGTAGCGCCGTCGATCTTGGCAGCCTCGTACAAGGCGGGCGAGATGCTCTGCAGTCCCGAAAGGAACAGCAGGATCTGCACGCCGCTGCCCCAAAGCACAGTCACCAGCAGTCCGAATACCGTCTGCACCGCATTCATGATAGTCTCACCGAAATAGTTCAGCACATTATAGGGAATCAGCTTTCCGTCCATGACGTTAAGCACAGAACGGTCCACACCCTGATTCAGCAGCTGCTGCATGACCTCTCCGCTGCCCAGCAGGAAGGGTATGAAAAATATCACTCGGAACAATCCCCTGCATTTGATATCCCTGTTCAGCAGAACCGCTATGATCAGGGACAGCACTATGGTCAGGGGAAACTTGGTCAGTGTCTGTTTCACCACCTCTATAAAAGTGGGAACAAACTCCGTGTCCACAACAAAAGCCCTGACAAAATGTTCCAATGTGAATCCCTGCATCTTCATGCCCACAATGGCCACCTGCTCGCTGATGCTCAACCGAATGGACATATAAATGGGATAGATGAAGAACAGCACGATCCCTACGATGAAAGGAGCCACGAACACCAAGCCTTTCAATGAATTCCTTTTATGGAGATCAAGCTTAAATCTCTTCTTCTCTTTCACCAGCTTCTCCTTCATCCGTTCTCACCTCCCCCTACAACCACATAGCCCTTTGCAGGAACCGTCACGTTATCCGCCTTGGCCTCCTGTGCACCATAATTGATGTAGATGGCAATGCCGTTGGCATATTCCACACGGATCAGATCGTCCGTCAGATAATCATGTCCCACCATCTGCACCCCATAGACGCAGGAAAGGTTATTCCTGAACTCATTATATGTGTCCAGCATCACGCCTTCCCAATCGCTGTAGGTAGAGCTGAACAGCCTCTGGTATCCCGTATCCCTCAGCTTCAGCGCCGACTCGTAAGTCAGGTAGAAATATGGGAGAGCACCGTATTCTATCCATTTCAGTTTCTGGGTCTGCAGGTCATAGGAAAGATTTCCCGCCCCTTCCGTAGAATAGGGAATCCTGCCGGACAACACCATCTGCATGAATGGCACCGCATAGTCAGTCATGGAGAAGCCGTAACTCTCCTCCCGAAGATCGAACAGATAGTCCGCAAAACTGTATACATATTGATTGGCGCCCATGGAGGCCACCCACCTATCGGCATCGACAGTACTGCCCAAAAGCTCCCGCAGCTGTCCCACCGCCTGAGCCTTGGTATAAGGCGCGTTCTCATTGAAGTCCGCATAAGCGTACTGCCCCACGTCATCATAAGCCACGCCCAATAAATCATATTTCTCCAGCTTGTCAAGGAACTTCAGATTGCGCTTATAGGCTGCCAGCGGATTCACCAAGTAGAAAATCGTGCCGTCCATGTTAGTGGTGCTGATCTCCAGGTTCAAGCCGTCGTAAGCCACATCCTCCTTCTCGGATATGCCGCTGGTCTCGGAACTGGCAAACATAAAGGCATTCTCCAAGTACACCTTGTTGCCGGAGGCCGTCTCAAGATATTCGTTGAGATTTCTCATACCCGTAGGGCCGCCCAGCTGGCTTGCAGGGCCCCAGTACTCATACTCGTCATACCCCTTCATCCAGGAAGAAAGCACCACCTCGGTACTGTTGACTCCGGCATCGGAAAGCCGGCCCAAAATCTCCTCTACCTGATCAAAATCCGTCATGGAGACATACTCGTCGAATACCATGCCTCCCTTGGTGGTACCCATCAGCAGCCTGAGTGCAAGGGGCATCTCCTCCCCCTCCGCGATGGCGGCCTTCAGCAGACCATTTTCTATCAGATATTCCCTATAGGTGGCCGCCATACCGCCGTAGTCCGCTTCATCACCGCTGAGGAAGAAATAGCGGGCCTCCTTGTCCTCCGAAATCAGCTTCTTGTCAACTCGCTGGATGCTGCCGCCGGTAGCGCTGCCGGTGGCGGTGGACATGGAATACATGTCAACATTGTATATGTTTCTCATATAAAGCTCGAAGCCCGCATGATTCAGATCCACTACATAGCCTGAAGGGTACACTGCCACTCCCGTATTCTCTGCCCCTTCCGTAAATACGGCAAACAGCGCGTTGTCACCGTTCTTGATACCGTACACCGGCATGGCCGCCGTATAGCGATTGTAGCTGTCGGAATCGAAAAGGTTCTGGAATGCCAGAAATCTGTTGGTGTAAGTATAATAATTTGCCCCCAGCACATTGGCAGGTCTGGAATCCGCTTTTTCATATGTAGTAATAGCTCCGCTGCCGTCAGGATAGAAAAGATATCCCCCCGCCTCGTTGCGGGACGCCCCGAAATAGGGCAGCAGCTCGATGGTGGTAACGGCAAACCTTGCCTCTTCCCGAATCTTGTCTACGGGAATACGGACCACCAGCTGATCATCCTCCAGAGTATACTCCACCGTGATAAAGATTCCCGGACTCGTAAATCCGTATGTAACCGACACGCCGTTGTCCAGATACTCCGTCTCCATCCACGTACAGTCTTTCCCTGCATATTCCGTTCTGGCGCCCGAATCCCGGCGTTTCAAATTATTGTAGGTGATGGTGATAGGCGACTGAAGGTAGGACCTCCACATCTTGTTCACGCTGCCGCCGCTCATATCATACACATCATTATCGCAGATCCCCTTCCAGAGGTAGCCGCTCTCCAGATTCTTCACCTGAATGGCTCCCTTGGCTTCATTGTAGAGAAGCTCCAGCTTATCCGTCTTGGCCACGGACACATACTTCCCCGGATCCTCAAAATCCACATTCCCTTCCGGCTCTTCATATTCGTCAGTAAAGGTGATAGCATTGCTTCTGGCTTTCTGTATGCTGAAATAGCCCCATATGACGAATATGACCACGATTGCGAAAAGTATGATGGTACCCAGTCTTTCTTTCAGAAACCGCTTAACCATATAAGTTCTTTGCTCCTTTCTGCTGTATCACTACAGATCATTACACAACTGTCCCGGACAGCGACTATAGGAAATTCAGCTTAAATTCATCCATGATGGAGATGACGAACTGAATCATTCTGCCAGTCAGGACGTAACACAGCAATAATACCAGCCAGATCACCAGCATCATAAACGCTGAGACAAACATCATACCAATCGTCTTCTTACAGGTATAGTTATTCAAAATCATCATAGCCATGAACAAAATCAGGAATAGTCCGATATATGCCAGTGTAGAGAAAACGCCGTACCAGGATCTCTGGGTCTTTGACAATATATTGGAAAGGAACATCAACGGCACATTTATCACGATGAAAGGCACAAGGGAGAGCGCTGATGTAAATGTAATCTCCGGGAACTTGCTCTCGCCCCCCGATATGCTGGTAGCCATGAAGGATGCCGGAATCCAGGAAATAGGAACGATCCAGAGCTTCACTGCCTCAAATATAGGGTTTACATCCTCAAGCTCCATGGGCGCAAGGGGAAAATGCACCACATACAGATACGCCATTCTCACAATGAACGCTGTGGCGAGGAGAATAAACGGAATCGCCATATTGATCCTCTTGCGGTTGTAGCGAATGCCCTCTAACGTGTCGATCGGATGCAGCACTGTATAGAAGGAATACATGACCCCCTGCCCGATCCCCATCTTTTTTTCCTTGTTGTTCAGGTAGCTCCAGTAAGCCTTCTTAGCATATTTGGTGAAGAGCAACACCAATGTAATCACGGCAGCTATGATCGCGGCAGCTATGAGGATAATCAGCAAAAAATTCTCCCGCAGCACCACGTACTTATATTCGTCGAAGGCCATGGTGTAGGTATCCCTATCCCCCACCAGCTTGCTCTCCTCCATAGACAGCTTATACTGTTCCTGCTTGTAATAAGCTCTTGCTATTCCCACATGGGCCAGATCATAGTTCTCGTCGATGGCAAGCACCTGACGCCACAGCTCATAGGAACCGGCATAATCGCCGTCATTGTAAGCCGAGGTTGCCTGATGCACCAGCTGGATGAACTCCGTGGGCTCGAACACCTGAATGTTGCAGTTGATTCTATCCAGAATCAGAATGTTTCCCCTGCTGTCCACATCCAGAGCGGAAACTCTGGTAAAGGTGCCCTTCTTCTCCCCCAGACCGCCGAAGGCCACCAACATCCGGCCGTCCTGATCGTACTGATAGATTTTTCCGTTCAGACGCTCTGCAACGGTGACGATTCCCTTTTCATCCACGCAGATATCCGTGAAGATGGGCTCTATATACATGCCGTAATCGTCAAAATATTCACCGAACTTAAAAGTGTTTCCCGCCACAACCGCCTTCAGTATCTTCTTTTCAATAAAGTCGGTGATGGGGTTGCGGATGGAATTGCCAATGGTCTTGTACTTTCTATAGATATTGGTGCCGATGGAATTCAGCTTCTTGATCTCGCCTTCCTCCCGCTCCATGCTGGTTGCATAAATCATGTCGTCATCGCCCAGCGTCAGGTTGATGTAGGAAGATGCCAGACGCTTGGTAATGAACTTCTTCTGCTCCTCCGATGCAAAGATGCGGGTGAGAGCCTCCGTAAAGTCATAGCCGATGTTGGTCTGTCCGTAATATCCCCTCAGATATCCCTTGCCGTCTATGGCCATGATATTCTCGCCCCTGATCACATAGATATAGCCCGTCTTGCTCACGATCAGCTTGGTAGGCATGAAGCTTTCGCTAAGGTCCATGTCGCTTTTGGGGTTTCCGAATTCCTCCACGAAATTCCCGTCGGGATCCATATGGACGATACGGCTGTTGTCCGTATCCGCCACATACATGTCTCCGTCATCGTCCACAAAGATGCCCTGAGGATTGCGAAACGCCTTGTCCGGGCCGTAGAACACATTGACGGTCTCATACTTGCTGTTCAATTTCACAATACGGTTGTTGCCCGTATCCACGATATAGACATTGTCCTGCTTGTCTATGAAAAGGTCCTGCGGATTGTTAAAATATTGATTCTTGTCCTCATATCCCCCGATATTGTTCAAAGTCTTTGCAACAATATATGACGTGGGGATAGGCTGACGGTGGTTATTGTCACCGGTCACATAATTGTCCGACCCTGCGGCAAAGGCCGTCTGGGATACGGAAATCATGCTTATAAGACCGGCCAATAGGCCAATGCCCATTCTCTTCAGCGACTTCATATCTTCCCTCCGTTCCGGTTAACCCTTGATTCCTGAATATGTCATAGTTTCCATAACCTGACCCTGCTTGATGACGAATATGATTACCGTAGGAGCCGTCATCAGAAAAGTTGCCGCCGCCACCGCGCCTGCACGCCCCACGGACATTCCCGCCGCGCCGCCGCCAATGGTCTGCAGCGCCAAGGGCAAAGTCTTCATGGCCTGACTGGTAACGTAGATCAAGGGCGAGAAATAATCATTCCAGTTGTTCACGAAGGAAAACACCGTCAAGGTGGCGGTAGCGGGCTTCAGAGCCGGCATAACCATCTGCAGGAATATCTTCAGCTCCCCTGCGCCGTCAATTCTGGCCGCCTCAAGCAGCTCGTTGGGGTACTGCTCCATAAACTGCTTGATCAGGAAGATATTGTACGCCACCGCGATGTTGGGCAGTACCAGAGCCCCGTATGTATTGATCAGACCCAGACCGTTCACCACCATGTAGCTGGGAATCTTGGTCACATGGGCAGAGAACATCAGGGCCACCAGAATCAGGTTGAACAGAAACTTCCCTCCCGGAGGCTGGAGCTTTACCAGCGAATATGCGCCCATGCAGGACACCGTCACCGTGCAGAGCACGATGATGGTAGTGATTATGATGCTGTTGAAGGCGTATCTGGTGAAGGGAACGGTGGAGCTGCCCAGCGACACCACCAGATCGCTGAAATTCTTGGTAGTTGGATTTCTCACAAAAAACTGGGGCGGGTATATGAAAAGCTCATCCAACGGCTTGAACGCTGTGCTAATCAGGTATATCAGAGGCAGCGCCGTGAAGCACACCAGAGCGATCATCACCACGTACAGCAGCACTCTGGAAAAGGTGATATGCAGCCACTGGCCCCTGAACCATCTAATCTTTAACATTGTAGTCCCTCTCTTTCCTTAATATTTCCGACTCTATGTTTTTTCGCATTTCCTTTCGCCCAAGCTTCTCCAAAAGCCTGCCGGCGAAGTCCGGGAAAGCTTCTACGCTATTCGTCCTTGCTGGACAGCACCCTCATGACAATCTTTCCAAGGGCGAATGTGATGATGAAGAGCACTACGGCAACAGCCGATGCATATCCCATCTGGAATCGGATGAATGCGTAATCGTACAAGTGGGACACAATGGTATGCGCCGAATAATTCGGGCTGGGCATGCCTGCCACGGACACAGCGATATCGAACACGCCGAAGGCGGAGGTAATCGCATTGATGGCTCCGAACAGAAGCTGGGGCTTCATCATGGGAAGGGTCACATAGAACAGCTCCTGAAATTTGTTCTTCACGCCGTCGATGGCCGCCGCCTCATAATAGGACTTGGAGACGTTCTGGAGACCCGCCAAAAATACCAGAAATCCAGTACCCATGCTCATCCACAGGGAGATGAACATAACCACCCCCATGATATAATTGGGGTCGGTATTCCACAGAATCGGCTCGTCGATCAAACCCATATTCAGCAGGATATTGTTCAGATATCCCATACGGTCGCTGGAAAAGATCACCATCCACACGGTAGACATTGCGATACCGCTGCAGATAGAGGGCGCGTAGAACGCCAGTGCAAACGCCCTTTTGAACTTCAGCTGATTGATGACCCATGCGGCAAAGAAGGAAAGCAGATACCCCACCGGCCCTGTGATAATTGCGAACTTCAGCGTGTTGGCAAGACCGATCATAAAAACTTCGTCGTCCAAAAACAACAGCCTATAGTTGGTCAGCCCCACAAACTGAGGCGTCTGCATCATATTATAGTTGGTGAAGCTCAAGCCGATTGCCGTTACCACGGGAGCTACAACGAATATGGTGAACAGAATGACAAAGGGAGCCAAAAATGCATATCCCATCCAGTTCTTACGCCAAAAGCGTTTGATTGCTTCTGATTTTGTAAGTTTTTTATCCATTATCGATCACCCCGTATTCTTCCTGTTTAGAACGCATCTCCCGGTTGATGTCTTTCACGGCCTGTTCCAGGGCCTCCCTGACATCTCCGCCGCTGATGACCACGGTGGTCCACGCATTCGTCATATGTCTCGTGGTCATATAGCTTCCGAGAACGGTAGGAGTCTCTCTGGCCCACTCCCACATGGCCTCCAAAGTCTTGATGTCGTCATCATTCCAGGCAAGGCTCAGGAACGCCTCCTTGTTGGCGGTATTCCATCTTGCCTCGGCTCCCATCAGAGCCTCAACCTCCTTGGCGAACTGCTCCTGAGTCTCGGCGCTGCTCCACCATTTCAGGAACTCCCAGCTCTCCTCGGGCTTGTCGCTCTGCTTCATGATGACGTCTCCCTTGTCTGTCAGCGCCCCTGCAGAACGGTTGATGGTTCCGTCCTCCTGCATCACGCCGGGCAGAGGAGCAATTCCCCATCTTCCCGCAATTTCGGGAGCCGCAACGGAAAGCTGCATGTACATATTGAAATCTCCCACGCCCAGAGGCATGATTCCCGAACGCATATACTGATAGAAATTGGCCGTCTCAGCCACACCGTAGTTGGTGAACAGCTCTGTGTATTCCTTGAACGCCCTATATGCCTGCGGCGTGTCCAATGCCGACTTCATGCCGTCTTCCGTGTAATAGCTGCCTCCGTTCTGGAACAGAAACTGGGTGAAATCACGGCCGAAATAAAATTCCAATCCATCTTGATACAGCGCGGGAAGGACATAGTCATACAGATCCTGTCTGGTATTGGGCAGCTGAATGCCGCTCTCCGCCAGAAGGTCCTTGCGATAGAACAATACGTTGAAATTCATGGTCTCAGGTATGGCGTAAGTGCCTCCCATGTACTCGTAGGGCGTCAGTGTAGCCTCCACGAAACGGGATTTCACTTCCTCAAACCCTTCCATCTGGGAGAGATCATACACCTGATCCCGGATAGCGAACTCTACGGGGGAGGTGATGTCCACGCCCAGAGCCACATCAGGGGCCTTGCCGGAGGTAATGGACAGCATCAGCGCGTTCACATTGCCCGCATTCAGCTGGGAGGCCGGAAGGACGTTCACATTGATGGCTATTCCCGACTCAGGGGTAAAGCTCTCGTCCGCAAGCTCCTTGATGACCTCGGCCCACTCGGTACCCCTGGCGATCCACACATTGATGGTCTCCTTGATTTCCACATCCTCCGTCAGAACACTGCCTACATTATCATAATCCTTTGAGAAGGAAACTATAAACTGCTGCAGCGTGGCGCCAAGGCGCTGGAATATATTGGAAGAAACGCTTTCCCACTCTTCCTCGGGATTTCCGATGTCAAACCAGTCTATCACCAGCGGACAGCTCTGCAGAGACAGATACCACTCGCTCAGGCTCTTCTGGGAAGTGGTCAGATCCGCCACCTTTTTCGCTATGCTGTAGGGATCGTCCAGCATCTCCTGTACCTGTGCCTCAATGGTGAGAAAGTTGTTTGCCATGGCCGGCGTCTTGGTTGACAATTGCTTCACCATCTCGCTCTTGGCCTGCATGCTCTTCACCAGATACTTCATCTGGGACTCCAGATTCGGAAGCTGTTTGAAAAAGCCGTAATCATAGTTGGGATCCGGATTGCTGCCCGTCAAACGGTTGATGCCCAAAAGCATATCGGAGAGAACCGTGATGTCCTCCTTGATGGAAGTCAAAATCTTGCCGATCTCCCCCAGCTTCACCGTCATGGTGATAGTGTGCTTTCCCGCCGTCAGATAGAACAAGTAAGGATTTCCTTCTTCGTCGCCCAGCTCCTCAAGCGCCCATCTCGAATTATAATGGAATTTATACTCCAGCAGCTCCGCAAAAGGAACCTCACCGTCGATGGCAATCTCCCTATAGGAAGGAAGCCCGTCATTCCAGGACTGCTTCACGTACATGCTGATCTTATACAGACCGTCCTGCGGCACATCGAATTCCCATGTGATGCTCTGGTTTCCTGCGCGCCACCGATATCCTCCCATGACATTCAGCTTACGGGTGGTGCTGGAGGGCGGCTCCACCAGAGGATCGCCGTCATTGTCCCTCCGCAGGGTCACATCGTTCTTTTCCAGAGTGGAAAGCTCCGCCTGAATATGCTGCTTTTCCACCGCCGCGGCAGAATATCCCTTGGCCGCATACTCTGACGCCACCTCCGCATAAGGCTTGTATTCATTGGGGGGCGCCAGCCGGATGCCGGACACATACATATCCACCTTATTATATATGAAACGCACCGTGTGCTCCCCGGCCTCCAGATACACACTGAAAAAATCCGAATAAATCCCGGAGGTGTCCTTCAGACGGGAAACCCTCCATCCGGGTATCTCCACCTGAGGCGGTCTGGTCTCATCTCCCAGACTGTTTATCACCGGCTCGCTCTCATCCCTGAAAAAGCGGTCCAGCTCAATATCGCTGCTTTCCTCAAAGGGCGCAGCGCCGTCTATGTACAATATTCTTTTTGCGGAATCCGAACTGCCCGGAACCAGATAATAGTCCATCTCTATCTGGTACATGGCGGATTCCGGAACCTTCACCTTAAATTCCAGATACTCCCCCGCCTTTTCGGAGAGAACCGCCGTCCTGCCCTCGAATTCCTGCGTCTTTACAGCCCCTGTAGCGGTATGTAGGCCGGACAGCGGCACTTCGATTGCCTGATCTGCATTCTTGGCCCCTTCATGCTCCGCCAGATACTCATCATATGTGCCTGCCTGATCGGAGCTGCCATATTTCCACTCCACCTCCACCCCTTCAAAGCCGGTGTACTTATCCTGCAGCGCCGTCCCCGGCGCGGCTTCGGCCCTCAGAGTAGAAACGGACATCCCCTGCCCTGCCAGCAGCGCGGCTGCCGTCATCAACGCAATTCCCTTTTTGCACCGCCGCTTTGATCGATTGATCCCGCTGCTCTTCATGCTTACCTTCCTCCTTTTGGTGTATTTTACATATATGTTATTAGAATATTGATTTGAGGTAAGCAGTTTAACTACTTTCCTTAACCCTTTAAACTTCTTAAGCATACCAATTATATACTTTTTTAACAATTAGTATTTTTTTGATTTTGTTAGTGTTTTTTTGATTTTGTGGTTTTTTGCCCGATGTTGGCACCGATTTCACAATTACTTGAACTGTTGATTTTTTGATTTTCTTGATCAAAATTTGATATTTTAAACTTTTTCGGCTTCCAGACAACCGAATATGTCAATTTGTCCAAAAAGCCGCTGGTTTTTTAGTGCATTCTGCTTTTGTGGTTTTTTCCAAAAAATATGGGTAAAAAATCAAAAATTTAGGCTGTATTGCGGGGGAGCATCCCTGCTCCATAGCCCTTCCCCCACAATACAGCCCCTTGTTTGGCATCCCTTATTATTGCTTTTCCATCTCCTCTGAGCCTGTCCTATCATGAAATATTCTCTCATCCGTCTCGTCAATCTGACTCTGTGAAGCCGCCTGAGGATTTCGGGCCTCCAGCCTTTCAAAAAACTTGTTGTAGAGCTTGGCGGAGAGATACGCATGCACCGAAATGCCAAAGAAAAACACGATAGGGGCCAGCCTTCCCGATATGAGAATCATCGCAGGCCCCAGAAAGAGCAGAAGAATCATAAGCAATGTTCTGGGAAACTGGGAAAGACTGGCCATAAATGCATTTCTGATCGTCATCCTAATAGGATTTGCAAATCTGGCCTGAAGAGGAAACACATACAGCCCGGTGCACAGCACGATAAAGCCCATGATCAATATGCCGATTCTCACAGCCATAGGAAATTCCATAACGGAATAATACATAATCACTATGTCTCCCGCCACCACCCCCGCTGCCAGCAAAAAGAGAAGCCATATCACCGTTGCCTGCAGGAAATTTTCCCGGAAGGATTTAAAATACCCTTTCAGAATATACCCTTCCTCGTTCCGCACCAGCTTGAGGCACATATAATGCAGCGCCGTTATGGCGGCTCCTCCCGTTATCACCGGCAGACAGAGCAGTATCGTCAAAACATTCAGTATCATCAGATCAGCGATCTTTCCCAAAGCCCGCATAAATGAGCTTTCCATGTTAAAAATACTCATCCCCATACCTCCCATGTCCCCCCAGCGCCGGGAATCTCTTTCCCCCGGCACCCTTGGACAGTTCCCTGACAAATCCTTTTATCCTTACATTTTCTTACAATTTACATTTCTTCACAATTTATATTTCTTCACAATTCTGCCCCATGGCTCGGAAACGCCATGGGGCAGACAGACAAATCACCTTTCATTCATACTCACATATTCTCTCTCCTGCATCACGCTCTGGTATGCAGGCCGGATGATCTTGTCCATATTGATCAATTCCTCTATCCTATGGGCGCTCCATCCCACAATTCGGGCAATGGCGAATATGGGAGTGAACATTTCCAGCGGAATCTCCAGCATGCTGTACACGAATCCGCTGTAAAAGTCCACATTGGCGCTGACGCCCTTGTAAATGCGGGATTTCTGGGCAATGACCTCAGGCGCCATGCGCTCGATCATGGAATAAAGTCCAAAATCCTTCTCCCTTCCCTTGGACGTGGCCAGCCGATGCACAAAGCCCTTGAAAACCTGAGCTCTGGGATCCGACAAGGAATAAACCGCATGTCCCATTCCATAGATCAGCCCCTTGCGGTCGAAAGCTTCTTTATTCAGTATCTTCTTCAGATAAGCGCGAACCTCGTCCTCATCCTCCCAGTCGGAGATATGCTTCTGAATGTCCCGCATCATCTCCACCACCTTGATATTGGCGCCGCCATGCTTAGGCCCCTTCAAAGAGGAGAGCGCCGCCGCGATCACCGAATATGTATCCGAGCCAGAAGAAGTCACTACCCTTGTAGTGAATGTGGAGTTGTTACCTCCGCCGTGCTCCATGTGCAGAACCAATGCCGTATCCAGAACCCTTGCCTCCAGATCCGTATATTCCTTATCCGGCCGAAGCATCATCAGAAGGTTCTCTGCGGTAGACAGCTCTCTGGAGGGCCGGTGGATGTACATGCTCCCATCGTTCTGATAGTGGTTATAGGCGTGATATCCATATACCGTCAACATAGGAAACACGCTTATCAGAGAAATGCACTGCCGGAGCACGTTCTCGATGGATGTATCGGAACAGTTCCTATCATAAGACGCCAATGTCAGCACGCTTCTGGTCAGCGAATTCATGATATCGTTGCTGGGCGCCTTCATAATCACATCCCTTGTGAAATTGGTGGGAAGGGTCCTATTGTCTGCAAGGATCTCCCGAAACGTCTTCAACTGTTTCGCATTGGGCAGCTCTCCGAACAGAAGCAGGTATCCCACCTCCTCGAATCCGATGCACTTCCCATGGAATCCCTTCACCAGCTCAATACAGTCGTATCCCCTATACCAAAGTTTGCCGTCGCAGGGCGTTTTCACGCCGTTCACCATCTGAAATGCCTGAATTTTGGACACATTGGTAAGCCCCGTCACAACGCCGTTGCCGTTCTTGTCTCTCAGTCCCCGCTGTACCTCATACTTGTCGAACATCTCCGGTTCCAGCCGGTCGGCATTTCTGCACAATACCGCATAGTCGTTCAATAACATCTCCTTCTTCTTCAATAACACTACCTCCTTTTACTTATCATGTTACATTGCCTATACCCAAACCTCCTATGATGCCAAATTTGATGTCAAATTCTTCCATTCATGTCTAAGCAATCTGTACTTTTATCTTATCTTTTTTCCCTGCCCTCTGTCAATTAAAAATCTCTAAAAAAGAAAAGCTTCGGCACTTCAACCCGCACCGAAGCCCTGACCTTGATCGCCGTACACGGCCAAATCCGGAATGCCCACAAAGCAGCACACAACTCCCGCCCCTATAAAAGATACGTGGGCAGAGGCTGTCCGATTCCATAAACCTCATATGCATTTTCCGTCTTCCCATTCTCCGGGGAAGTCTCCTGCCTCCCATCTCCTCCGGCAGAGGGCTTTTTCTCAATAGGTTTTTTTGCCTTCTCACCAGACGTCTTTGCAGGCGCTTTCACCGTTTTTTTCCTTTCGCCCTCAGCCTTGCCCGCCGCTCTTTTGATGCTGCCCTCTCCCACCGGCATACCGCTCTACCTCCTTCGCCAATTCCATGTATTCCCCCGCGCTTCTGGCGCTCTTTTTGTACGCCATGACGGGCTTTGAATTGTCCTGCGCCCATTCGATCTCGCTGTCCACCCGTATGATGGACTCAAACACGTTCACAGACTCATACTGGCGCAATATATGCAATGTCTGTCTTCCATAATTCTTTCTGGCGTCCATTTTTGTGATCGCCACCCCCAACAGGGACAGCTCCGGCGCCAGTTTTTTCACATTGTCCAGAAACTCAAACATGTTCGCCACACCGAACAGCCCCCACGGAGAAGCCTCCACGGGGAGCAGCACATAGTCGGAGGCACAGAGAATGTTCATGACCCAGCCGCCCAGCGTAGGCGGGGCGTCGATCAATATATAGTCATAACCGCCCTCCGCTTTCAGTCTGGCAAGACCTCTGGAAAGAATCGTCTCCCTCTGCCACTTGGTAAAGAGCTCATACTCAATTCCGCTCATCAATGTGGAGGAGGGAATCAGATCCAGATTTTCATAGGGCGTATGCACCACATAGTCCCACAGATCCTCCTCTTTCCTCACCGCCGCGTAAAGATTTCTCTCCCCCATGGCAAAATCCAGTACCTGTTCCTCATCAAAAAAGGAAAGCGAGAGATTCAGCTGCATATCCCCATCCACCAAAAGAACCCTTTTCCCCATGACAGACAGAGAATACCCCACATTTGCACAAGTTGTAGTCTTCCCGCTCCCGCCCTTATTATTCGCAAAGGCTATGGTTTTCGTCTTCTTTGCCATCAATTCCCCCGCCATATAGGCATTCTATACCTTTTTCCGCAAAATAATCCAGCCACTTCCGCTCAGGACACACATCCGTCACTACAATGTCCAAGTCCACATGAGTACAGATCCGTGAAAAAGCCACTTTCCCGAATTTCGTGTGATCCGCTGCCAGAATACGCTGCTTGGCATGCTTCAGCATGGCCTGCTTCACTTGCGAAAACATCTCGTTGGCGTCCGTGACCCCCCTCTCCATGTCAATGCCCTTGCAGGACAAAATCGCCTTGTCCGCATTGAAGGAGCCGATCACATCCGTGGCCCGGGGGCCAACCAGCGCCAGATAGTGTTCCATGAGCGTTCCTCCGGTACAGATCACGTCCCAGCCGCTGACATCGGACAGCTCTGCCAGCACTTCAATAGAGCTTGTGATCACCGTAAGCCTCTTTTTGTTCTTCAGGGCCTTCACTACAGCCACTCCCGTAGTACTGGAGTCAACCATCAGATGCTCGCCGTCCCGAACCAATTGGCTGACCAGCCCGGCAATGGTCTGCTTTCCCTGAATATTCCTCTTCTTCCGCACATTAAAGGGCATATCCAGACCGGTATTTTCATTCAGAAGAGCTCCCCCATAGCTTTTGGTGGCCAGTCCCTCCTTGTCCAGTCGGTCCAAATCCCGTCTGATAGTCTCCTCCGACACGCCGAACAAGACGCTCAGCTCGCTTACCACCACTTTGCGCTCATCCTGCAGTTTTTCAAGAATCAAATTCCTGCGCTCCACCGCCAGCATCCGTTCTACGCTCCTTGTCTTTCGTTGTCATCCTGCAGTATCAGGCTGCAGAACCCAAAATCCGTCTCTCACAATATAGATTTGCAGATCTGAGGATCCGGATGTGCGATAACCGTGGAATCCAGATACATGCCGCTCCCCGACACGCTCTCTCTGGCATGGGATATGGCTGCATCCACCGCCGATACCTCTCCGCAAAGAAATACGTAAGATTTCCCGCACATGCCCTTTGCGATCCTCAGCTCTATGAGCTCCACATCCGCAGTCTTGGCCGCCACATCCGCCGCCACAATAATCGCTGCCGCATCGAAGGTCTCCAGAATGCCCAAGGAACTGATATGCTCCACATGGGTGGTTCCATAGATGGCAGGAAATATGCCCTCATGAGGATTCCCCAGCACAAAGCTGTCGATGAGCTGTTCCCCATACCGCACTCTGGCCGTCTCCACCGCCGCGTCCACCGCGCTCAGATCTCCCGCAATCAGCGCTATGTACTTGCCGGGGCAGACCGTCTGGGCCTCCACCAGCTCCACGGCGGCTGTCTTTACCATGGCGTCCGCCGCGGTGACTCCTGCGGAAACCGTCTTGAATTCTATCATTCCCAATGCCTTGCCCATGAGGCCTACCTACCTTTCCGCAATTATGACAAATCCATCCGTGACCTCCTGCACCACACCGTCCAGAGAGGCATGGATCCCTACGCTTAAGCCCTCTGCCGGCCTTGCGATACAGTCCCCAACCTTCACCTGCGCCCCCTTCTCCACCACCGGAATAGCCGGAGCGCCGATATGCTGGCCAAGCAGAATCTTCACCTTGCGGATATGTCCGTCCTTTTTCCACCAGTCGTCGGCCAAAAGAGGGGCATCCGCGTTATACTTTGCCAGACCCAGTCTGGCCTCCAGCCTCTCCTCGGGCACCTTTCTGTACTCTCTGCTCTCCCCAACGGGCGCCGGAACCACCCCCTGCAAAGCTTTCACCCCTGCCTTGCGCAGGCCCGCCTTGTAATCCGCAATCAGACTTCTGGGGGCCAGCCCCTGAGGGCAGGAATAGTTCTCGCATAGGCCGCAGGAACTGCAGAACATGGTGTTCAAAAATACATTGGTATCCTGAAAATCCTTGTTTGCCGCACTTCGCATGAATTTGTGAGGCTCGATGGGATGTCCCAGCCCATGTCGGGGACAGAGACTTGTGCAGGTCTCGCACTGGCAGCAGGAGGATGCCGCTCTTTTTAAGTCTATGGCAGGATTTCTCCGCTTTCTTCTCACCAACGTATGGTTTTCGTCCAGCACGATGATTGCGTTGGTGGTCTTTGTCACCGGGGCGGTTCCCTCCTGCAGATTCCCCATCATAGGGCCTCCTATGAGAAAAGCCGGATTTTTTGCGGTGATTTCTCCCCCGTATGCCACCACGCTGCTGATGGCGGCCCCGATAGGCACCCGCACTGTCACCGGACGCTCCACCTCCCCCACCACTGTCACCAGCTTATCCACCACGGGAGTCCCCAGTTCCAGCGCGCGGTATACATTGTAGACCGTCTCCACGTTAAAGACCGCCACCCCTTCTTCTATAGGCAGCCCTCCGGGGCGGATCACCCTTCCCGTGGCCTCGTAAATCAGCACCACCTCGTCCCCCATGGGATATGCGCTGTCCAGAAGCTGGACCCGCATCCTAGGATAAAAATCTATATATCGATCAATCGCCTTTAAGGCGGCCTTATATTCTTTTTTAATTCCTATGACGGCCTCTTTAGCGCCTACTGTCTGCGCTATCACGTCAAAGGTCTGCAGAATTTCCTTCGCCCGCTGCTCCAAAAGCTGTCTGTGGAGCTTCAGCAGCGGCTCGCATTCGGCGCAGTTCATCAAAATAACCTCTGCCCGCTGGTCCAGCTTTGCATAGGTAGGAAAACCCGCTCCGCCGGCACCCACAATGCCGTTTTCCTGTAAAATTTGTTTCAAAGCCTGTATATCCATAGGATCCCCCTCAGCTCCTGCAGCCGCCCTGTCATTCGTCCACGATTCCCACAATGGCTGCGTCCACCGGCGCATTCTCCATTCCCACACGGGCCGCGCTTCCCGTAGCCACCAGAACCGTCTCCCCGATGCCCGCCCCGATATTGTCGATGGCCACAAACCGGGAGGCCCCTGTTGCCATCTCCTTCAGCGGCTCTATGACCATAAATTTATTGCCCACCAGATTCTCGCTCTTGCGGGTGGAAACGATGCTCCCCACTACCTTTCCCACAATCATGATACACCCCCACAGTCTTCTCTGCCACTTATACTCCGGCAGGGACGCCGCCCCGCCGGATGTTTTTTTATTCTCACTTGATGATGGTCACCTTGTCGCCTGTCTTGATCTTGCTGGCATTGGCCTCGTCCGTGTCGATATGCATCTCCAGAGTGAAGCTCTCGTTGACCCGAATCTTCACCTGATTGAATACCGTGCCCCTCTCATTGTCCGCCTTGACGGAGACGATATCTCCGTCCCGGACTCCTGCTGCCGCAGCATCCGCCGGCGACATATGAATATGGCGCATAGCGATGATACAGCCCTCCTGCAGATATATGACACCCTTGGGGCCCACCACAGCCACCGGAGCGCTTCCCGCCACATTGCCGGATTCCCGGATAGGCGCCGCCACTCCCAGCTTCATGGCGTCCGTGGCCGAAATCTCCAGCTGCGAAGCCTTTCTCACCGGTCCTAAAACTCTCACGTTCTCAATGGCCCGCAGCTTTAATCCAACCACGGTCACAGTCTCGTTGCAGGCGTACTGCCCTCCCATGAGTTCTTTCTTCTTGGTCAGCTTGTAGCCCTCCCCGAAGAGAACCTCCACATGCTCCTGCGTCAGGTGAATATGCCTTGCGGACACGCCCACCGGCACCTGATAGCCGCCGCTTTCCTTCCCCATCTGATTGATGGTCTGTAGCACCAGCTGCGCAATCATCTCAACCGTCTGCTGCTCCATGCTCTTCCTCCAACTTCTCTACGCCGTCTGCCTTCTCTTAGCCCTTGACCTTGGGAAGAATCATCTCCACGTCGTTGTGAGGTCTGGGGATTACATGGGTAGCCACCAGTTCCCCAAGCTTGGACGCGCTGGATGCCCCTGCTTCCACAGAAGACTTCACTGCTCCTACGTCTCCCCTTACCATGACGGTCACCAGCCCGGAACCGATCTTCTCCGTTCCCACCAAAGATACGTTGGCCGCCTTGCACATCGCGTCAGCCGCCTCGATAGCCGCTACCAGACCTCTTGTTTCCACCATTCCCAATGCTTCCTGTGCCATTTTTGTCTTCCTCCTAGATTTTGATTTGATTTGCTTCTTGAATAGGTTGAACCCTGCTTATACCTCTTGAATCGTTCTGGCGTCTAAGTCGTTTCCCGCTGCCGCCTTATTCATAAATCTGCTGGCGCTCAGATTCACCAACCGGAGAATTTCTTCATGAGGGTTGGCAATGATCCCGCTGGCCGCCGGTTTCTTGATGGCCTTTCTGGCCGCCGTCTCAACCGCCTCGGTTACGGAGGCCACATCTCCCTTCACAACGATGGTAACTAAGCGTCCTCCCGGCTTTCTCTCCCATGTGGCCAGTTCCACGCCGGAGGTCTTGCACATGATGTCCAATGCGTCCACCGCCGCCACCACTCCTGAAATCTCGATAAAGCCTAATGATGTATTGCTCATTGACCGGCTCCTTTACTGGTATCTTATATCTTCGGCAGAATCTTCTCCACATCGCTGTGAGGTCTGGGGATCACATGAGCCGCCACCAGCTCTCCCAGCCTGCTGGCCGCTGCGGATCCGCTCTCCACGGATGCCTTCACGGCTCCCACGTCTCCCCTCACCATGACGGTCACCAGTCCGGAACCGATCTTCTCCGTTCCCACCAGCGTCACCTCCGCAGACTTCGTCATGGCGTCAGCCGCCTCAATGGCAGCCGTCAGGCCCCTAGTCTCTACCATTCCCAATGCTTCCTGTGCCATAATACTCTCCTTTCGATTGTACCAGCCTGCCGTCCTTTTCTTCTATGCGGCATCTTCCTCCGCCCGGACTGACAACTGTCTGATTGCTCTATTTTCATTTATTAACTACTGCATAATGTACATTTTCCGTTTCCGCCGGTTCCCTTCAGAGACTCTAACCCGGCAGACAACGGGCTGTCATAGGGTCAATTCTTGTCCAAGGCGCTGATTTTCAGCATCTTCTCCGTATCCCCCGTAGGTCTGGGAATAATGTGCTTCTGTACAACGCCCGTGACGGTTTTCGCCACTGCCTCCCCGGCCTCCATGGCCGCCTCCACCGCGGCGACGCTGCCCCGGAACTTCACCGTTACCAGCAGCGGCACCGGCAGGGAATCCGCATTGGCCGGCTTATTCTTGTCAAAGGTCTCCAGCCTCACGTCTGCGGCCTTGCACCCCGCATCGGCCGCAAGGAATGCGCAGGTGAGGCCGAACACCTCCAAAAGCCCTACCGCTTCCTCCGAGGAGGTTTCTTTTCCCACAGAGGCTTCGATTTCTTTTTCCATTTTCCCGGATCTCTCTCTTTCTCTGGAAGTCTCTTTTTCCATGGAAATCTCCCTCTCCCTTTTCTCTGGCTATGGGGCCCTTCCCGCCTTGCCGCTATTTATTGATGATAGCGATCTTGAGTCCCGTCATGGCCAGATTGGTCTTCAGCGCCTCGTTGATCTCCTCCAGCGGATAGGTATGGGTGATCAGCTTATCCATGGGAAGCCCTATCCTCTTGGCGCTCTTGAGGAAGTCAAAAGTGGTGGCATAGTCCCGCAGGGTGTACACCCAGGAACCCACCGTGGTGATTTCCTTGGAGCAGATATCAAAATGAGGATTGATGGTGGCATCCCCGCCGTTAATAAAGAATCCCAGCTCGCAAAGCCCGCCGCCGTTGCGGATGAACTTGTAGATATTGGAATGCCCTGCAGGGGATCCGGTACACTGGAAGGCAAAATCCGCCAGATGGCCGTCACACTTCTCCTGCACAGCCGCCGTCAGCGCCTCGATACCTTTATGCTCCTTGAAGTTCACGGAATCCGATGCCCCCAGCTCCTTGGCAAAGTCAAGACGCTTCTGCTCCCCGTCCACGGCCACGATCTTGTTGATGCCCATGGTGCGCAGAATCGCGATGCAGATCAAACCTATGGGGCCGCAGCCCTGCACCACTACTCTGCTGTTGAACCGGAGGATTCCCGTGCTTTTGGCCCGCTCCACAGCATGGATCAGCACTGCGCAGGGCTCGATCAGCACTCTGGAATACAGATCCAGATCGCTCACATTGAACACTGTGGAGCCGCCCCTGATCAGTATGTAGTCTGAGAACCACCCGTTGAGATGAATATCATCATCCGGAAGAAGACCGTACACGTCGGCGCCGCCCACATTCTGCTTGTTCAAGTCGAACATGGTGATGTCCGGATTGTCTTTAAAGATCATGCAGGTGACTACCTTGTCCCCAAGCTTCAAATCCTTTCCGGCGCTGTCCTTCTTCACATTCTTTCCCATCTTCACGATCTCGCCGGTTCCCTCATGGCCCAGAGCCACGGGAATCAGCCCGAAGGGATCTCTCTTAAATTCATGGGCGTCAGTGCCGCAGATTCCGCAGCCCTCCACCCTTACCAGCATATCGTCGTCTCCCACTTCAGGCATGGGAAATTCCTTTACGTCAAAATGCTCCAGACCTGTGAGCATGGCCACATGCGCCGTCTTGGGGATGGCTCCCCCTGCGCTTCCCCCGGGAGCTGCACTCGCCTCCCCGGACATGCTGGCAAGCACCTGCCTCACGATCTCTTCTATCTGTGCCGTATCAGCCATTTCACTCTCCTCTCCGGCAGGAACCCACTGTTACCCCGGTTCCTATCCTCATTGCTGTGCATCTGTATATCGCTTAAAGCCTCTCTGATTTTCATCTAAGGCCTTTTCGATTTCCGCTCAGCCCCTTCCTATTTCCCTTCAGGCCTTTCCTTTTCGCCTCAGGCCTTTCCTGCTTCCCTTCAGGGCCTTCTTATTTCGCCTCAGGCTTTTCCTTTTCACCTCAGGCCTTTCCTGTTTCCCTTCAGGGCCTTCTTATTTCACCGCAGGCTTTTCCTGCTTCCCTTCAGGCTTTTCCTTTTCACCTCAGGCCTTTCCTACTTCCCTTCAGGGCCTTCTTATTTTGCCTCAGGCCCTATCCATGTTCCTTCAGCGCCTTTTTCGCCCCCGCCACTCACAGATCTTGGCAAAGGTCAGCTGCCGTCCAAAACATTCTAAGGCTCTCAGCGGATGCATAGGCTGTCTGACATGACGCAGCGCCTGCTCTTGGTAAAGGACTTGGTACTGGTAAGCCCCTCTCCTGTACGGCTGGCTATGGTGAAAGTACAATACCCCTCCCCGCCGAAGCCCAGCGCCGCATAGGAAGGCGCGTTCTTTACCAGAATCGCCGTGTCGATCTCCCTTGCATACTTGGTGATGTTATCAATATTCTTGCTGTGGATGTGGGCGGAATGGCGGTTGCCATGCTCCAGCCATACGGCTTTCTCAATGGCGTCGTCTATATCCTTGGCCCTCACCATGCCCAGAATGGGCATCATCAGCTCCTCCGCAATCAGCGGATGCTCCTTGGGTCCCTCAAACACGATGCAGCGGATATTATCGGGAACCGTCACGCCTATCATGGAAAGCAGCGTCTTGGCGTCCCTGCCCACGCACTTGCGGTTCAGCCCCTTGGGGGTCAGCACCGTGGCAGTAAGCCTATCCTGCTCCTCCTTGGAGATCAGATAGCAGCCTTGTTCGGAAATCATGTAGTGCATGAGTTCGTCTGCAATGGATTCCACCGCCACGATCTCCTTCTCCGCAATGCAGGGAAGATTGTTGTCAAAGGTACAGCCGTTCACGATGTCCGCAGCAGCTTTCCTGATGTCCGCCGTCTCATCCACCACCGCAGGAGGATTGCCCGCTCCTGCCCCTATGCCTCTTTTCCCGGAAGAAAGCACCGCCGTCACCACGCCGGGACCGCCTGTGGCCACCACCAGAGGAATGTCCTTATGCTTCATCATGATATTGCTGCTGTCCAGCGTAGGCTGCGCCACCGTGCAGGCCACATTGTCCGGACCGCCGGCCTCCAGCGAAGCCTCGTTGATCATGTTCAGGGCAAAGATGGAAGTCTTGATTGCCTGAGGATGGGGATTGAACACCACCGTATTCCCACCTGCAATCATGCCGATGGAATTGCAGATCACCGTCTCGCTGGGATTGGTGCAGGGGGTGATGGCTCCGATCACGCCGAAGGGTCCCATCTCAATCAGCGTCAGCCCCCTGTCTCCAGACCATGCAGTTGTCGTTAAGTCTTCCGTACCCGGTGTCTTGTCGGCCACCAGATGATGCTTTAATATCTTATGTCCCACATTGCCCATTCCTGTCTCGTTGACTCCCATCCGGGCAATGATTTCCGCATTTTCATGGGTCTTCCTGCGGATATTACTGATAATCTGTTCCCTCTGGTCAAGGGACATTCTGCGGATGACCGCCTGAGACGCCTTTGCCGCCGCAATGGCATCGTTCATATCCGTAAAGATGCCATGCATTTTTCCCACAGGCTCTGCAATCTGCATCTTGGCGATCACTTCCTGCACAATATCCTGCACCAGATTCTCATTTACAAGCACGCTCTCGTCCTCCTATTCCAGTGCCGCATCTATCCTCCCAGATTCCTTTCTACGGCCGAAAAACCCAACTGCCCGGTTCCGGCATCCGGATTTGCGCTCAGGTTATCTGGGGATGGATGCTGTTTCCAGTGCCGCGTCTATCTCAAATAGAAATTATAAGCTCTCAAAAATACTTCTTCCGTAAGCGGCCAGCTCCGTGTCCTGCTGTGCGGTTCCTCCGCTTACGCCCAGCGCCCCTACGATGACGCCGTCCTTCCTCAGCACCTCGCCGCCGCCAAAAATGACGATCTTTCCATTATTGGTGAACTGGATGCCGTAAAGACTCTCTCCCGGCCCGCTTAAGCTTCCCAGCTGCGCCGTGGACATCTGGAACGCAATGGATGTATAACTCTTGTTCAGTGCCACGTCAAAGCTTCCTATGTAGGCGCCGTCCATGCAGTGGACCGCCACCGGTCTGGCGGAAGCATCGGACACGGCGGTGACCACCCGCATATTCCATTGGGCCGCCTTGGCCTCGATTTTCTCCATCAGCTTCAAGGCAAGGGCCAGAGGCATCTGCGTCCGTATCAGCCCGCCGTTTGCGGCCGTCAGGTGATTCTCCCCGGGCACCGCCTGTCCCGCTTTTATGTCCGCCGTCCTCCGCAAAACCTCACGAACCACGGACTCTACTTCTTTTTTATCCATGCCGCCTCCCTAACGCAAGCCGGATCTACCTTCCCATCTGCTCCAGCACCTTTCTGGTGACCTCTGCCAAAAGCTCCGGAGAAATGGAACTGCTCTCCTTCTTGCCGTGGCAGCCATTTCCGCAGGTATGGCAGCTGGGCTTGCCCTCCTTAGCGTTGGGGCAAAGGTTCGCAGGATGGCGTCCCTTCATGCCGAACTGCCTTCTGATCTCGTACAGATCCTCCACCTGCTGAGGGGTGAATTCCTTAGGACCGCCCAGAAGTCTGGACTGATACAGCAGCTGCGCGTAGAATTCCACGGACTCCATCTTCAGATACGCGCTCAAAAGGGAATCGGAATAGGTCAGAGCACCGTGATTCTCCAGCAGAACGGCGTCGAAATACTGGACATACTCGGAAACCGCGTCGGGAATCTCCATGGTGGAGGGCCTGCCGTACTTGGCGATAGGCACACAGCCAAGGGCGATGACCGCTTCAGGCATGATGGGCTGGGTCAGAGGAATGCCTGCAATGGCAAAGCTGGTGGCATAAACAGGATGAGCATGTACCACGCTTCTCACATCAGGCCTCTCCTGATACACCCTCATGTGCATCTTAATCTCAGACGAAGGCTTGAAATTGCCGTTGGCCTGAATCACATTGCCCTGAGCATCCACCTTGCAGATATACTCCGGGGTCATGAAGCCCTTGGACACGCCGGTAGGGGTGCAAAGGAACTCATTGTCATTCAGCTTTACGGAAATATTTCCGTCGTTGGCGGCAACCATGTTTCTGTTGTAGATCCTCCTGCCGATGTCACAGATCTCTTTTTTGATTTCATACTCGTTTTGCATTTCGATTCCTCCTGATTTTTGATTACTTGATAATCATTATTGTTTGTGCTTCTTGGATTCCTATTCCCTTTGACTGCTTCTTTCCTTTCCGGCTTTTCGTGGTACAACCTTCTGCCTTTTATTATAAGCCTATCTACCACACAAGTCAACAAAAACAGCGTTGATTCGTGTCGTTTTCAGTGTTTTTCTGTGGCATTCTCTTCGGATTTCTTCGGACGGTTCAGATATTCCAAAAGTCCGTCCACGCCCTCCCCCGTTGTCGAATCCACAAAGAAAATATCACGGCATCCCGCATTTCGCAGCCACAGCCGGGCCAAGGGCAGGTTCGCCTTCGGCTCGTTGATCTTGGTCACGATCCCTATCACGTCCCTATTCACCATGCAGGTGATATTGGGGGGAAACAAGGTATAGCTTTCCGTGGCTGCCACCAAAAGTCCAACTACGTCCGCCTCGTATGCATACAGCGCCAGCGCGTAGCCCAGCCGATGGGTCTGGGCATACTCTCCGGGAGTATCGATCAGAAGATCGTCATAATGAATGTACTGAGTCTTGCAATATTGAATCTTTTCCCTCAGCAATGCCTGCTTTAAAGTGGTTTTCCCGCTTTCACTCCGGCCCATCAATATCAGTTTTTTCATATAAGCAGCTTTACTCCCTATATGCCCGGAGCATTTTCCCGATCCGCTCCAGATCCAGCGTCTCTTCCTCTGCATCATAGGTATAGTTTTCCGGCACGGCCTCAAACAGCTCAACACGGCTCATTTCACTCTCAGGCAGCTCCCCCAATGAACGTACATCCGCATAGAAGGCCCTGCCGTTATTTTTGCCTATGCCGTCTTCCCATATCTGCTCATAGTCCCACAGCGGAGTCATTACGCAGTCTTTTATCCCGGACTCTTCGTACAGCTCCCGCCTCGCCGCCTGCATGGGAGTCTCTCCCGGTTCCACATGTCCCCCCGGATGTTCAAAGCTCTCCCGGCGTTTATGCCAGCAGTAAACCCACTTTCCCTTGTAATTTGCAAAAATGACCACGAATTTAATGTCAGACAGCCATCCCGCAGGATATTTCGTCTTTGTCATAATGCCTCCTCCGCTTTCATTTCTTTCGGCAACTATGTTCTGGTAATTTGGCAAACCGTGTATTTCAGCACATCCCTCACATAATCAAGAATCGCCTGCTCCGAGGCCTCCACCTCGGACACCGTGCCCGATATGATCAGCGAACCGCTGAACCGGTCCACAAACCCCAGATCTATGGAAGCCGCCTTCATCCCCACATCCGCCATGATGATCGCCGTCTCCGCCGGGGAAACCGTCATAATGCCTATGGCGGCTCTGGCATAGTCTATACTGGGATCCAGCCCCAACTTCTCATACAGAATCGGATCGGGGCTTGCAATGATATGGGCCAGCGTAATCTGCTTGCCCGGCACAAGCTCCTGCACGATTCTTTGTTTGTTCCTATCATCCAGCCAGTCCATTTTTCTTCCTTTCGTCTAATTGCCCATCGGAATCTCCCAAGTTTTCAGGCGCGCCGCCGGAGGCCTTCCATTCATCGTCCCTATCATAGCGCGCCCACACACGCCTTCGCCTTCCATTCGCTGTCTCCGTCACAGCGTGCCGCTCAGCCGGCCTCGAAAAGCTTCAAAAAATCCGCCATCTCCGGCGTGCATTCCGGCATGAACTGCGTTCCCAGCCTTGTCAGTTCCCCCAGCACTTTCTTAAAGCCCGCCTCCGTCCGATACCAGTTTTCCCTTGTCAGACCGCCCACCGCCACAGGGGCGACCATAAACTGTGTGTCAGGAAAGGAGAGCTGATAGTACATCAGGCTCCTCCTTGCATGGTAGGCCTTGCAGCAAAGAATGGCTTTTTGAGGACGAATCCCTTTTTCATCCAGAAGCACCCTCGTAAATCTTGCGTTCTGGGCCGTATATTCCGCCCTATCTTCCTCAAGGATACTGCTCTGATCCACCCCGCGCCGCAGCAGCACATCCCTATAGAGCTCGCATTCCGTGGCATAGTCGTTCCCGTATATATCTGCCATCGACTTCACACCCATGAACTTTCCGCATGTCACGGAGAATTTTCCTGAGGGCACCACATACGGGGCATAGCCCTCCCTCCAAAGAGACGCCGCCCGCTCCGGCAGCTCCGGATAGGAGCCTCCGGGAATGAAAATGACATCCGCTTTTTCCAGCACATCCTCCGCAAAGATAAAATCTGATATTTCCTTCAGGATTCTCAAGAGGCACCTCCTTACCCGCCAATGTGGCACTTCAGCTTCGTGGTTCTCTCCACTTCTCTTTTCAGTCTCTCCATATGCTCCGGCTCCGGAGGCAGTATCTGCGGCAGCTCATAGACCCTGCCCAGTCCCTGATACTTATCCTGCCCCAGCCTATGGTAAGGCAGCAGATAAATATCTGCTGCCCCCTGCAGCTTGTCCGCAAAGGCGGCGATAGCCCTTATCTCCTCCGGCGTATCATTGAAGGTGGGGATCACCGGAACCCGAATACTGAGCTTGGTACTGCCGGACGCCGCGATTTTTTCCGCATTCTCCAGCATCAGTCCGTTATCCCTCCCGGTGAAACGCTTATGCTTCTCACCGTCCATATGCTTGATATCCATGAGATAATGGTCCAAATAAGGCAGAATCTCCTCTATGACCTCCCATTTTGCGCAGCCCATGCTCTCCATGGCAGTATTGATGCCCACGGCTTTGGCCCCGTGAAGCAGGTCTCTTGCAAACTCCGGCTGGCATAGGCTTTCTCCCCCGGAGAGTGTCAGCCCGCCCCCGGAGCGGGCATAGTAAGGTCTGTCTTTCTCCACCGTCTCCATGACCTCCGCCACCGTCACGTCCTGCCCGATGATCTTGGTCTTGCCGTTTACCTGCATCTCCTGAATCCCGTACTCCTGAGACTCCGGGTTGCAGCACCATTTGCACCGCAGCACGCAGCCTTTGAGAAAACAGATAGTCCGTATTCCCCTCCCGTCATGGATGGAGTAGCGCTGTATGTCAAATATTCGTCCTTTTGTCTGTAGATAGTCCCTCGTCATTTCCCATCCTCACCAACTGCCGCCCGAATCTCTCCTTTTGACAAAATCCCATGCGGTGTCTCTCCATTTTCTCCTTTTGGCAAAATCCCACGCGGTGTCTCTCCATTCTCTCCTTTTGGCAAAATCCCCAGAATCTCTCCCTTTTCTCCTTTTGCCAAAGCCCCCGCAGGCTTTTGACAAAATCATCCTTCTTAAGGCCTGAGCGGATTCATATGCCTGAATGCTTCTCACGGATCAAACCAAAAGGCAGATCGTTCACCCCTTACAGTTCAAATCGGAAGATACATTTCTCCACTTCTCCGCTTTTGCGCATATCATTGCCCTCAGGCAGCTGCACAATTTCCAAAAGCCTGCCTCCTGCATATTCACACGTTTTTCTGGAAGCATAATTGTCCGGATTGCAGGTTATAATCACATATTGCAGATCATGCTTTTTTGCCAGCTGAAACAATAGCAAGCAGGCCTTTCCCGCATAATGGTTCCCTCTATAGTTCTCGTCCACATGATATCCTATGTTTCCGCCGTAATACACATTATCATTATGGCCGATACGCAGGTCACAGCCGCCCACTCTGGTTCCTTCGCTGTTTAAGATCCCAAAGTGGTACGCCGGAACCCAATCCTTCTCGGCATCACCCTCCACGGTTTTCTCCAAGGCCAGTCGTATTTCGTCATTCTTTAAAAAATCCGTATCCAAAAACATGTCTAACCTCCCCGCTCATCTGACCGCCGGAACACATCATACAGCCCCTATTTAGTCCTGCATATGTGTGAAACACATCCTACAGCCCCTGCTCCGTCCTGCATATGTGTGAAACGCATCTACAGCCCCTGCTCCGTCCTGCGGATGATATCGTCCTGCAGGGACTTTGACAGCGTGGTAAACAGCGCGCTGTAGCCTGCCACCCGAACCACCAGATGAGCGTACTTCTCAGGATGGGCCTGCGCGTCCAGAAGAGTCTCCCGGTCCACCACATTGAACTGCATATGGCTGCCCTTCTGGTCGAAATAGGAACGGATCAGCGCCACAAAATTTTCCAGTCCCTTTTCCCCGGAAAGAGCCGTGGGATGAAATTTCTGATTGAACAGCGTGCCGTTTGACGCGATTCCATGATCAAGCTTAGAGACGGAATTAGCCGCCGCAGTGGGGCCATGGACATCCTTGCCTGCCGAGGGAGAAACGCCGTCCGCCACGGGAGTGTGCGCCAGCCTGCCGTCGGGAGTGGCCCCCGTCTGTGCCCCTAGGGGCACATTTGCGGACACAGGGTAAAGTCCCGCCTGAAACTGCCCTCCGCGGGGATTGCGAAACCGCAGCAGAGGCCTTGTGTAGGTATATGCCACATCTCTGGCAAACATGTCCACTTCCTCATTGTCGTTGCCGAACTTAGGAACCTGCTCTATCATGTCCAGCAGTTCCTCGTACCTCTTCTTTTCCTCCTCAGGAAGCTGGGCATTCATCACCGCCGTGATCATGCCTGCCACCTGTCCCTCCTCCACGGTCATACCGTTTTTATCCATCTCCTTAAGAATACCCGCAACGATCTCCCCTGCGCTTATTGCGTCAAAGCCCTGCCCGAAGTTCATGGCCAGAGCCCGTTTATACTCGCCCAGAGACACTTTCTTCTCCTCGAAGACCAGCTTCTTGATGGCATAGAGGGAATCCGCCATGTTCGCTATGCCGAAGCCCTGAGGGCCGGTAAAGTTGTAGACTGCCCCTCCCTCCTGAACGGTCTTGCCCCGCTTGATACAGTCGTCCACCATGCAGGACAAAAAGGGCAGCGGACAGCGGGTGGCATGAGCCACGTCGATAGCATTGTCAGCATTCACCAACAGAGATATATTGTAGTCCATCTGTCTCTTATATGCGTCATAGAACTCCTCGAAGGAGGCCATGTCCTCCACTCTTCCCGTCTCTATGCTGATCTTCTCTCCCTTGTCCCAGCCGTTGGAGAATACCAGCTCCAGAGGACGGCACATATTATAGAACGCCGCGTCATGCCAGCCCTCCGTCTTGCCCGCCTTCTGAGGCTCCACACAGCCGATGATATTGTATTCTCTGGCGTCCTCCAGAGTCAGCCCCCTGCTCAGAAGGGACGGAATGATCACCTCGTCGTTATAGTAGGCGGGAAGGCCTATGCCCGTTCTGGTCAGATCTGCCGCCTTCAGCAGCAGCTCATGGGGCGACTTGTTCCACACCCGGATAGAAAGAGAAGGCTGAGGCAAAAAGACATGTTTTGAGGCCGTAATGCACATAAAAGACAAGTCATTGGTCACATCGCAGCCGTCCTTGTCCTGCCCGCCCACAATCAGATTTTGGAAAAGGCTATAGCCCGCAAAGCCCTCCGCGCTGGCAGCGTCCCTGCACTTGTTCAGGTCGTTGAGCTTCACCCAGATACAGTCGATCAGTTCCTGCGCCGTCTCTCTGGTAAGCCTACCCTCCTCCAAATCCTTTTTATAATAAGGATACATATACTGGTCAAAGCGCCCCGGAGAAATGGAATGGCCGCTGGACTCCAGCTGCAGCAGCTGCTGCACGAACCAGAAACTCTGGCAGGCCTCCCAGAAGGAGGTCGCCCCATGCTCAGGCACCCGGCCGCAGTTTGCAGCTATCTGCATAAGCTCCTGTTTTCTGGCCGCATCCGCACAAGCTGCTGCCTCCCGCTGTGCCAGATCCGCGTACCTATGGGCATAGCGGATCACCGCCTCGCAGCTGATGATCACGGCCTGAAGGAACTGGCTTCTGGTGCAATAGTCTTCATCACCGGGATTGCACCTCTCAAGTTCTCCCTGCACCTGCTCTATGATGCCCCTATACCCCTCCGCCAGCACTCGGTCATACTGGACGGTGACATGTCCTACTCCATTGTAGAAGTAGTTGCCGGGGGTGAAAATATTATGCTCAATGGCCTTTCTGGCCTCCGGGGCCATGAGAGAGGTGGCAAGCTCGCTGGTGGTCTTTCCCTCCCAGTAAGCATCCGCCTTTAGCAGCTCCTTTTTGGTCTGCTCCGCTATGTAGAAGGGGTCGGCCTTTCTGGTGGCCACAGTGTCAAACTCTTCCTCCAGCCATTTATAAGAAAATTCCGGATAGGTCTGACAGCCTCTGGGCGCAATGGTAGTGCTGCCCGCCACCAGCTCCCCCTCCCTGATGATAATGGGAATATTGTCAAGAATATGCGCAAACCCAAGGGCCCGCCGCATCACTATGGGCTTGTCCTCCGTGGCTTTATAGGATTCCGTGATCAGCCTCGCTCTGGCAGACTCTATCTCCGGCATCTTGGCGTACAAATGTGCCACCAGCTTGGGGATTCTGTCTGACTTGGGTATCTCCTGCGTGTAATATTTTGCCATCTGCTCTCTCCACCTTCCGCATTTTTGCAGCTTTTCACAATAAGAAAAACCTCTCGGCTCAAGTAAACCTACTATCTTTCAGTATATGCCCCGCCGTCCCAAATGTCAATGAATCTAACGCATATTTTATTTCTTTTTTGTGGGTTTGTTTGGTTTGTTGTTGCCTTCTTATTTGGTTTGTTGTGGTCTTTGGAACCCAAGACAGCTCCTACTCCTCGGGCAGCACATTCCTCCTAAGACTGATATAGGCCAGCAGAATGTAGATTCCGTAGATCAGGAAGAACATCCCTACGGCAATCCCTACCACGGCTGCAGGACTGCTCCAGCCCACCATGATCCCCGGCTCCGGCATCTTGGCCAGATTCAGCAAGATAGGCACGCCCATCAGAAGCGAAGGAATGGCCGGCATGGCATAGTAGATTGCAGACTGAAGCCCCAAAGCCTTTTTCATCTCCCCAACGTCCATGCCCAGCCTATGAAGCAGGTCGAATTGGCGCTTGTAGCGGCCAGATTCCGCAAGCTGCTGAATGGTAAGAATGGTAGCGGCAGTCATGGTTAGCGCAAGCGCCAGAAAATACAGAGGAAAAACCGCTGTGGCGGTTCCAGAGGCCGCCTCCGCCTCCTCGGCAGTTTTGGAATAAACGGCATCATATTCTCCGGATCTGCTCTCCACCTCCTCCCGAATCGCGCATATATCGTAGTACTGTCCCTCGCTCACCGGTTCAGAAGTCTTGGCCGCATAGGCGCTGTGATGGACGGCGCAGGCCATCGCCACCTCATCGGGAACCACCAGAATAAAACCATAGCCGTTGCCCTCCCCATATCGCTGCAGGAAATGTTCGGTATGAACGCCGCCAAAAGACAAGGCGACTCCGCCCAGAACCAAATCCTCGTCATACCCTTTGAGCGCACCCTCCAGATAAGACATGCAGTGAATGATATACTTGTCTTTAATTGGTTCTACCGTCTCGTAGCCCGCCAGAACCCGGAGGGCGGCATAATCGCTGTAGCCAATAATAGGATCCCCCCTATAGCCGTAATCGTTATAGGTCTCCCTCTCCTTCACATAGTCAATGATCCGGGCCTCTCCGCTCTCATAGACGCTGTATTGCCGACACTGAACAACGGAAATATTTGCATCAATATAGTCCAGATATTCCCTATGAATCTCCTCCTTACCCCCCGTTCCGATGTAGAGGTCGAAGCATGCCTTTTCCGCCCCACGGCCCACGAAAATCCCCCGGAACACAAGCCCCATTCCCTCGGAGACCAGCGTTGCGGTAAAGATCATGGACATGGTAGCCATCAGCACTCCCATGGTGGCCAGCTTCGCAGTAAGCGTTCGGAACACCAGCAGTCTCTGCCCCTTGTACTTTCTCGCCGGACACTTGTCAAAAAATGCCGGGACGGCGGATGCGAAGCTCAGAAAGAAGCCGTAGAGAAAGGCGATGAGACATCCTGCTCCCACCATGCCCAAAGTCAGGTCTCCCGCCATCATAAGTAAGGCTCCCACTATGCCAAATACCATGGAGACTGCAAAAAGCCCCCTGCGCTTCTTGCCGCTGCCAATAAGCGCGCCCTCGTTTCGCTTGTCGAAATAGATCAGATCGCAGATCTGTGTCTTCCGGATGCGCCGGCGGCTCCTTCCCAGAGCAAGCAAATAGATTAGAACAAAATAAACTGCCGTCAGTCCTGCCGCCGAAAGAGAAAAGGCAATGGAAAAATGATAGGCCTGACCGAACAATGCAAACACCATGGCCCGCATGGCCTGAAACAGCAGGCTGCCAAGCAAAAGCCCCAGCGCCAAAGCACAGCCGCCCACCACCAGATTCTCCTGAAAAAACAGTCTTGCCACTTGTCTATTCTCCAGACCGATCAAAAGATAGGTTCCCAGCTCTCTGCTTCGGCGGGCCAGAATAAAGCCGGTAGAATAAGACACCAGCCATCCAAAGACGCACACCACCACGATGCTGACCATCACAATCAGCAACGGCATCTGGTTCATGGATTTGGACAGAGTCAGAATCTCTTCTGAGAACATCAGGCCGTTGAAGGAATAGAGCAAAGCCGCAGCCATGACCATGGCCCCAAAATATACCAGATAATCTCTGGCCTGTCGTCTGGCATTTCGCAGAGAAAGCTTAGATAACGTCACTGACATCACCCCCCATCGCCGCCAACACATCCAAAATCTCATGATAAAAAATTCCCCGGCCCCTGTCTCCCCGCAGCAGCTCGTTGAAAATACGTCCATCTTTTAAAAACAGTACCCGCCCGGCATAGCTGGCGCTGTAGGCGTCATGGGTCACCATCAAAATGGTAGCTCCGGCAGACTGATTCATCCGGGTCATGATTTCCAGCAGATTCTTGGATGCCCGTGAGTCCAGCGCTCCTGTCGGCTCGTCTGCCAGCAGCAAAGACTGGCCCGCCACCATGGCTCTGGCCACCGCCGCGCGCTGCTTCTGCCCCCCTGACACCTGATAGGGGAACTTTCCAAGGATGTCTTCAATTTCCAGCCTCCCGGCCATCTCCCCTACCTTTCGGGACACCTCCTCCGGATCCTCATGATTCAAAGCCAATGCGAGGCCGATGTTCTCCTCCACCGTGAGAGTATCCAACAGATTGAAGTCCTGAAACACAAAGCCCAGCCGCTCCCTGCGAAATCGGGCCAGCCGGCCTGAGGGAATGTCCGCAATGCTCTCGCCGTCCAGCAGAATATCCCCCGCGCTCACTCTGTCAATGGTGGAAATACAGTTGAGCAATGTGGTCTTGCCGCTGCCCGAAGCCCCCATGATGGCGATGAACTCCCCGTCCGCCACGTCGAAGCTGACACGGTCCAGAGCCTTCGTCACATTGTTCTTACTGCCATAATATTTTTCGATGTTCTTAACCCGCAGCATATAACCGCCTCCTTTTTTTCGATAGATACATATTACGGCAAAGCCGGAGACGATTGTATCGAATTGCCATTGATTTTCCTTACGATTCTGTAAGCTTTTCCTTTGCGGGAAACACCAGCGTCACCGCCGTACCCTCTCCCTCTTCGGATATAAGCCAAAGGCCCAGTCCCAGACTGTCCGCCAGCCTCCTGCACAGATACAGTCCCATACCGGTGGATCCGCCCCGGCTGCGGCCGTTGCTGCCCGTAAAGCCTCTGTCGAAGACCCGGGACAGCTCATGGGCCGGTATGCCTATTCCGTTATCCTCCACCGTCAAATGCACCTGCTTTTCCACCAGATCGGCCCGCAGCGTGACCACCGGATCCCTCTTTCGGTATCTGGCGGCATTCTGCAGCAACTGACCCAGAATGAACACCGCCCATTTATCGTCCGTAAAAACCCATCTCTCCAGCCCCAGTGTCTCCACCCTGACGCCGCTTTGCATCAGCAGGGCACGGTGTCGGTCTATGGCTTCGGCCGCAAGCTCCGAAAGCTGTACCTGCCGGATGACGAAATCCTTTTCCGGGCTCTCCGCCCGTGCATAGAATAAGGTGCGCTCCACATAGGCCTCAATCTGTCCCAGCTCCTGCATAAACCTGCGCCTAGTCTCATTGTCCGCATTCCGGCAGATCAGCCCCGCCGCCGTAATGGGGGTCTTGATCTCATGTACCCAGCCCTCCACGTACTCCCGGTACTCCCTCTGGGCTGCCTGCGCGTCGGAGACCGCCCCGATCATGGCACGTCCCGCCCGATGCATCAATTCAAAGAGCCGTCTCTCGTACAGCGTTTTGGCTCCGGGCACACATTCCGCAAAAAGATATTTCTGATCCAGCTGATCCATAATGGCCTCCAGCTCCCTAAGACGGATCCGCTGACGGACAAAACAAACCAGCTCCATGATCCCAAATGCCAAGAGCAATACAATGAAAAGAATCAGAATCACACCCGTCTGAGTCCCTGTGGCAGCCAAAAACATTGCCGAAAGCACAATGCAGATCAGCCATGCCATGATTCTTTCAAGACCGTCGGCCAAAAATTCTCTCAGTGTCATAATTGATACCCCATTCCCCGTCGGGTGGCAATCAAATCAGGCTGTCCCAGTTCCGCCAGCTTTCCCCGCAGTCTCGTCATATTGACGGTAAGCGTATTGTCGTCAATATATATCCGACTGTCCCAGAGTGCCTCTATCAGATCCGCCCGGGAGACGATCTCTCCCGCATGTCCCATGAGGCAGGCCAGAATCTGCAGCTCATTGCGGGTCAAAAGAGCAGTTTTGTCCCCTGCGGACACAGTTCCTCTTGTTAGGTTCAGCCGTATGCCTGCTGCCTCCAGTGTCTCCTGCTGCTCCAGACCGCCGCCCCGGCGAAGAACCGCCTTGATTCTTGCAAGGAGAACCGGCACACTGTAGGGCTTTGTAATATAGTCGTCTCCCCCCAGACTTAGAGCCCGCACCTCGTCCAGCCCCGAATCCCTGCTGGTAACAAAGATAATGGAAGCCTTGACGGATTTCCGCAAAGCCGCACATAAGGAAAAGCCGTCCCGTCCGGGCAGCCCGATGTCCAATAGGATCAAGTCCGGGGCAAACCGGACGGCCTGCTCAGGAACATCCTCAAAATCCGCCACTGCCTCCGGATTATACCCCTCGTTTTCCAGTAAAAGCAAAAGCTCCTCTCTGGTAGAAGGGTCATCTTCGATTATCATTATTTTATACATGTACATGCATCTCCCCAACAAGGCACAACCGGCGTGGCATAAGCCACGCCGGTTGAAAAATCCATATTTTAGCCCAGAAAAGCCTTAACCTTTCCGTAGACGCCCTCTCCGTCCAGACCGTATTTCACCAGCAGGGCCCCTGCGGAACCCGACTCACCGAACACGTCCTCGATGCCGATCCTGCACACGGGAACGGGGCAAGTTTCCGCAAGAGCCTCGCAGACCGCGCCGCCCAAGCCTCCGATAACGGAATGCTCCTCCGCCGTTACGACCTTTCCGGTTTTCCTTGCGCTGGCGGCAATCAGCTCCTTGTCCAGAGGCTTAATGGTGCAGATATTGATCACCTCTGCGCTGACGCCCTCTGCAGCCAGCTTTTCCGCCGCCTCCAGCGCGGAATTCACCAAGATGCCCGTGGCCACAATGGTCACGTCGCTGCCCTCCCGCAAAACCTGGCCCTTTCCGATCTCAAACTTATAATCTTCTCTGTCATTGATCACCGGCACCGCCGCACGGCCAAAGCGCATGTACACCGGGCCTTCATAATCCAGCGCCGCTTTCACGCAGGCTCTGGCCTCAACCGCATCAGAAGGGTTCAGTATAGTCATTCCGGGAATGGTTCTCATCAAAGCGATATCCTCGTTGCACTGGTGGGATGCGCCGTCCTCTCCCACCGTGATGCCTGCATGTGTAGCGCCGATCTTCACGTTCAGATGGGGATATCCGATGGAATTCCTCACCTGCTCAAAAGCCCGGCCCGCCGCAAACATGGCGAAGGTGCTGGCCACCGGAATCTTCCCAGTCAGGGACAGTCCCGCAGCGATGCCCATCATATTGGCCTCCGCAATACCGCAGTCAATATGTCTCTCCGGAAATTTCTTTTTGAACACGCCGGTCTTGGTGGCCGCCGCCAGATCCGCGTCCAGAACTACCATGTCCGGATAGGCCTCCCCGAACTCCGCCAGAGCATTTCCATAGGCCTCTCTGGTAGCCACCTTCTTCACTGCATCCTTTTTCACATCCGACATTATGCTTCACCGTTCCTTTCCGGAGCCGCCTTGTCCGACCCTCTCAACTGTGCGTCCAGCTTCTCCAAGTCGGCCACCGCAATCTCATATTCCGCATCGTTGGGGGCCTTTCCGTGCCAGTCCACGCTTCCCTCCATAAAGGAGACGCCCTTGCCCTTCAAGGTATGGGCAACGATAGCCGTGGGCTTTCCCTTGGTACTCCGGGCCTCTGCAAAGGCTGCGCGAATCTGCTCCATGTCATTGCCGTCCTCCAGATTGATCACATGGAAATTAAAGGCCTCAAACTTCTTGTCAATGGGATTTGGAGAACATACATTGTCAATGGGTCCGTCGATCTGCAGACCATTGTTGTCAACAATCACCACCAGATTGTCAAGCTTTCTATGGCCGGCAAACATGGCGGCCTCCCAGACCTGACCCTCCTCTATCTCGCCGTCTCCCAACAATGTATAAACCCGAAAATCCTTACCCGACAGTCTGGCTCCCATGGCCATGCCCACCGCCGCAGAAATCCCCTGACCAAGGGAACCGGAGGACATATCCACCCCCGGCACATGCTGCAGGCAGGGATGCCCCTGCAGATAAGATCCCAGATGGCGCAGAGTGGGCAGATCCTCCACCGGAAAATACCCTCTGTTGGCCAATGCGGAATATAGGCCGGGAGCCGTGTGGCCCTTGGACAGCACAAAACGATCCCGATCCTCCATCTTAGGATTCTCGGGGTCAATGTTCATCTCCTCAAAATACAGATAGGTAAAAATATCCGCTGCGGACAAGGATCCGCCGGGATGTCCGGCCTTGGCTCCGTGAACTGCCGCCAAGATGCCCTTCCGGACATCATTTGCATGCTGTTTCAGCTCTAAAATCTCCATTTTTCCTCTCATTCCGCCGTATAATATATGGTACGGCTTTGTTTTTTATCTTTTTCATGAAAGATTAATGTTTTGATGCTTCTTTCATAGCATTATTCATGTCATTTTTTTGCCTTGACACTTCTTTCATGGCACTAAAATACCTTTTTCTGCCGCCAAAGTACCTTGATGGCATTTCCTCAGCGATAGGCCGCCGCGTTCCACCGCATCTCATTCTTCAGGCTCCGAATGGTGGTGTCTGCGTCGATAACTACGGCCTCGATTCCCATTGCATCCGCCCAATCCACCATCTGCTCCGTGGTCAGGTCATAGGAGAATGCGGTATGATGCGCGCCTCCGGCCAGAATCCAGCTCTCTGCCCCAACGGATAGGCTCGGTCTGGGCGTCCAGAAGCAGTTCGCCACGGGCAGCTTGGGCATAGGCTTCTCCACCTTCTTGCAGTCCACCTCGTTGATGATCAGGCGGAAACGGGTTCCCAGATCCACCAAGGACGTGGCAATGCCGCTGCCTTCCTTGGAGGAGAACACCAGCCTTGCGGGATCCTCTCTGTTCCCCATGGAAAGAGGACACACCTTGATACCGATGGGGCCCTCCGCTATGGTAGGACATACCTCCAGCATATGGGCCTGCAAAATACCCTCTTTGCCGGGTGTCAGGTTGTATGTATAGTCCTCCAGAAACGATGTGCCCTTAGCATCCTTTGCCCCTTCCGTCATAAGCTTCATCAGACGTACCATTGCCGCAGTTTTCCAGTCTCCCTCTGCGCCGAATCCATAGCCCTTTTCCATCAGCCTCTGGATGGCAAGGCCGGGCAGCTGCTTCAGGGATCCCAAATCCCCGAAATGGGTGACAATGGCATGATAATTCTTTTCCTTCAGAAATCTCTCGAAGCCCAGTTCTATGCCCGCCTGTACCTCCACATGCCGCCGAAACTCCGCCCCGTCTCTGTTTTCATCCAGAATCTGATACTTGGAATAATACTCCTCCACCAGAGCGTCTATATCCCCCCGGCCCACATCCTCCACATACTCGGCAATCTCATTGATGGGGTAAGCGTCAATCTCCCAGCCAAACTTCATCTGGGCCTCCACCTTGTCCCCCTCGGTCACGGCCACATTCCTCATGTTGTCCGCCACCCTGACCACCCGGATATGACTGGATTCCATGATACCCACCGCGGTGCGCATCCATCCCGCAATGCGGCCCAGAGTTTTTTCGTCGCTCCAATGGCCCATGATCACCTTCCGCTCAAGTCCCATGCGGGTGACAATATGGCCATACTCCCTATCCCCGTGGGCAGACTGGTTCTCATTCATGAAATCCATGTCGATGGTATCATAGGGAATCTCCAGATTGAACTGGGTATGAAAATGACACAGCGGCTTGCGGTACTCCTGCAGTCCCAGAATCCAAGACTTTGCAGGGGAAAAGGTGTGCATCCATGTAATGACCCCCGCACATTCCCCGTCCATGTTCGCCTCGTTGAACAGCCCTCTGATCATCTCATTGGTGAGCAAGGTTGGCTTCCACACCAGCTCATAAGGAAGCAGACCGGTCTTATTGATCTCCTCCACCATGATTCTGGAATGCTCCGCCACCTTGGCAAGACACTCGTCACCATACAGATCCTGAGAACCTGTGGCGAACCAAAACTTATAATTCTTCATAGGTGTATCCCCCTCCTTTCCTAAGGTAACATTCATTTCGGATCTTTTTCATTAAGTCTGATTCAAATCTATGGTATGGCATTTCATAAGATTTGTCAACGTTCTCGAAGCCCGGTTCCTTCCATAGGGCTGTAACGTATCCGCACCTTGATTCCCTGCCCATAGTTGCCAAAGCCGTCTCCGAATAAGGTAAGCCCGCCTGCCCGGCCCCCGTCTTCCCGAACTTCCATTCTAAAACGTATGGAGCTTCTATAGTCAAGGTGAAGCCCGTCCAGCGTCACATCCGATATCTTGAGCCCGTCCATAAAAGTTCCCTTCTCATTGACCACTAGCATCTTCAGCAGCCCATACTGATTCCAGCTGGAGAACCACCACTCCGGCGTGAAAATCCCTCTCACATCCCCGAAGTCCCCCGGCGAAGTCCAATATCCCAGACAGACATCGTTCAGAAAAAAGGAGATGTCTGACGGCCAATCATTGTTCACACCCGGCGCCTCGCTGGAAATCTCCATAGAAAAGCTGATCTCGTCAATCTTCTGGGCAGCAGGCAGCACATTGGGGATCATATACTCCACATATCCTTTGGCGAACCAGAGGATTCCCGCATGGATTCTGTCCGGATGGGCAAAGTATCTGGGATCATCCACTTCCCCCACCAGCTTCATGGCAGTGGCAATGCCGCAGGTGGGACATACGCTGTAATCGCCGTAATGTCCCACGGGAATCTCCGCCTCATAAAAATCCGAATTCCCGTTCTGCTGTCCGGGCACGATATCCACCAATAGCCGCTCCTGCAATAGACGGCAGACTTTCTGGTTTCCATGTCCCGTCAGATCGCCCCTCACCTGAATCAGCCCCACATCCTCCATCTTCTTGATGTGGCTGGTAAGCGCGCCGTTGGTGACATGAAGACTGGCTGCAATTTCATTCATGCTCATCTCCCGGTTCTTCAGCAATAAGCGAATAATGTTCACCCGGAGCTCCGACCCCAGCGCCTTGAATAGCTCTACCCCGTCCTCCAGATTTTTAATATATATCATTCCGCCCCTCTCCCCCTGCCATGCCCTTCCCACGCCGGAGCCTGCTATGAAGAGCATCCGGCATTATCAAAGGAAAAAAGCGGCCTGCCTTCCTGATCCCAGCCTATCCGCATCAACATGGCATGGCGGTTGGGATTGTATAGGGGATCCCCTTGTATCTCCTTCTCTGTTCTGGCATGATATACCATTACATCATTGCCCTTCTCATCCTTGGTAAAGGAATTATGTCCCGGACCAAAGATCCCCCTTCCCGCATCGCTGGCCAGCACCGGGCGGCGCTCCTTCTTCCACGCCTGAGGATCCAAAAGATCCTCTTTTTCCTCCACAGTCAACATCCCCATACAGTAGGCCACTCCCGTATCACTGGCGGAATAAGTCAAAAAGATCCTGCCGTCCCTTTTAATTACAGCCGGTCCTTCGTTGACCCAGAAACCCACTCTTTCCCAGTCATAGTCCGGAGTGGTCAGCAGAACCTGAACCGTCTTCAGTTTCCAAGGCGTCTCCATCTCGCCGATATAAAGGTTGGAAATCTGTCTGCCCACTCCCACCTTTTCCGCCCAGACGTAATACCGCCTTCCTCCGCTCTCAAACACAGTGCCGTCCAGAGAAAAATTTCGGAAAGAAAACTCGTCCTCCTCTGCAGCCTGCATTTTCCCTTTCTCCTCCCATGTCCCCAGAAGAGGATCATCCTCTATGCACTCCAGCACATATGGCCTGATATTCCACTTGTTCTCCGCATCTCCCCCGGCGAAATAGAGATACCATTTCCCGTCCAGACGGTGCAGCTCCGGGGCCCAAATATGGGCGCCCATCGGCCCCTTGTCATGCTTTTTCCATACCGTTACCTCTTCTGCACGGGCAAGTCCCTCCAAAGTATCAGAATGGCGCAGCACGATCCTATCATAGGCAGGCACGGACGCAGTAAAATAATAGCTGCCATCCGTATGTCTATATACGTATGGATCCGCCCGCTGCAGAATCCAAGGTTGATTCCATTTCACATCATTCATAAGTTTTCTCCTATTCCAGTTCCGTCTCTTCGTTTCAAGGACCCTTCTCCGGGAAGGGTTTCCGGGCCCCATTATATGCTCCCGTAAACCCTTCCGGGTCCTTTCCTCTCCGAGACTGTTTTCCAGTTCCGTCTCTTCGTTTCAAGGACCCTATTTTATCACTGCGCCCTATAGCCGCTGCCCCAGACGGCACACCCCTCTTCGGACAGCGCCGTAAATGTCAGGACATTCTTGCAGCCGAATTGATCCCATTCCAATACCCATTCACCTTTGTACTCCACGCCGTCCAAAACAATCACTGCTCTATGATCGTCCTTCAGCTCCCATGTTCCCTCATGACTCCCGCCAATGGTGCGGTCCTCCTTTAACACGATGTCCTCAGAATTCTTGACTTCGGCGGAGATATCATGCATATGATTGATAAGTTTGTAAACCCCCGGAATGGCGGATTCATCAACCGGCCCCAGCTTCTCCCCAGCGTAACGATAAGGAGACACTACCGGCCATCCATCTTCATTCATAAACATCTGATGTACCCTGACCTGATGCATCTCGCCTTTTCCCTCGAATCTGGTATGGAAAATGAGAAAATATTCTCCCGTTTCTCTGTCATGCCAGACACTGTTGTGTCCCGGCGAGACATAGCCGCTTCTGCTTTGCCCGTTCTCCCCCTCTGCGCAGGAAAAAGAAAATCCCCCCATGAGCTTTACTCCGTACTCCTGCGCTTTGGAATCGTCAAAAAAGCTTCCTGCCCTTCCCCTGCATTCGATCATGTCCTGCCCTTGGGCATCGAAATAGGGGCCGTCAGGGTTCTTTGACCTGCACACCCGAATATTATAGCCGCCGTCTGCTGTCAATCCGCCAAAAGAAAGGAACATATAATAATATTCTGTCTCAGGGCTATAGATCACATAGGATGCTTCGATCCTCAAATGGTTGCCTCCCAGAAGTTTCTTGCCATAACCCTTTTCTATGGGAAATCCTGTCTCTGTATCCAGTTCCAATCTGTATATCCCTCCGGAATAAGAGCCGTACATCATCCACAGCCTTCCGGACTCGTCAAAAAATACGCATGGATCCACCACATTGGGCTCCACTCTGGCATCATAGGCACCGCCTTCCTCATCCGGCGTACCCGCGCTCTGCCCGGACTTTAAAATGATTCCCAGATCCTCATAAGGGCCTTCCACATCGTCCGCCACCGCTATCCCCAGCGCAGAGCGGGGCGAACTTCCCTCGCAATTGCAATAATACATATAGAATCTGCCGTCAGCCAGCCGAACCACGTCCGGCGCCCAGAAGGTGTCCGTCTCCGCCCAGTCAAAGGCCTCCTGCATCTGAACCTTCGCATCCTGAATGATGGAATTTCCCTTCCTTACACCTGAGTCAATCAATGTCCAGTTCATCAGATCATCCGTCTTTGCCGCTGCCAGATGAGATCCAAACACATACCATGTGTCCTCTACCTTGATCACGGAAGGATCATGCACCGTCACCTCCGCAAACTCATGATTCACCGGCTCTCCTCCGGTCAGATCCACCCCCCGCAGATATTCCGGCAGTATATCTCCCTCCGCCAGTTGATTCCCGCTATTCGCCTCATCATCCGCCTCCAAGGAATTACCGGCCTCCCCTTTCTCACTCTCTATCACATTATCACTCTGTCCGCCTCTCAGGCCATCCTCCAAATGTGCCCCGCAGGCCGTCAGAAATCCCACTGCCACCACCATACCGGCTAATCCCCGTCTCTTCATATACCCCTTTTCCCTTCCCCCATCCCGTTCCTTCCCTTTTCTTTCCTTCTCTTATCTTAACCGGCCCTCTCTTCTCCAACTAAAACCTTTGTCTTTGCATCTCCAAGAACCACACAGCCTCAACACCGATATAACATATGCTCTGCCTCCCTATGTTATCGGGCAAAACAAGCAAGCCCAACCAATTATATTGATTAGGTAAATTATTATAGTTTTATCTAAACATCCAAGAAACCTTCCCTTAATTATTATACCATGCATACAGAGATTTTCAACGGATAAATCAAACTACTAAAATATTTTTCTTTTCTCTAAACTAAATTTCCCTCTTCCCTTTTTCCTCCATATGTGATATAGTATTGGCATGGAAGCATAGCTCAGCTGGGATGAGCGCTCGCCTGACTAGCGGGAGGCCAAGGGTTCGAGCCCCTTTGCTTCCATTTTTATTTTAAGGCCGCAAGTCCGAGATTGCGACCCCATAGAACAAGCTGTCATTGTTTATGATTCTGAGTGTGAAAAAAGCCAAGCAGCATTTTTTTGATGATATGGTTCCGGCATGCATTTATGGGGATCTGAACATCAATATTTCCATTCTGCATTCATAGGGAAGTCCATTGAGACATCGCTTCACCCTACCAGCCTTTTGTCCCTTCTTACTTCTTTGCCAAAACACAGTACCATTCAGCATCTTCCGCCTTCCACGCAAAGCAAGCAGGGAAGCAGAATTGCCGCACCTCCTGATAGCCAAGTTCAGCCAGCCCACTTAGCAAAAGCTTCCGAGAAAGCGGGTAATAATGCTCTTCAAATATTTCCTTTTGAAATATCCTATTATTCTTCTCAAATGTGTATAGCAGATTGAATATCATGGAACCATCACCGAGATAATCCCACACCTGCATCAGGTTTACTCGAGTTTCACCATCAAAAAACGGGTTATAAAGATAGAAACGCTGCCGTTCCTGAAGAATACGATCCCAGTTGCGGGTGTCGATATAGAGATATCCGTCCTCCGCTACCAGAGAATCCATCTGAGCCAGTGCATCCAGCACCTCGCTGTTGGTTACATGGGCCAGAGAATTGCCCGTACTGGCCACGCAGTCGAACTTTTTATCCTGCCAGCACCGCAGATCCCGGAAATCGCTCTGCTGCAGCTTGACGGCGTATCCCAAATGATCTGCTTTTTTGCGGCAGTTATCCAGCATGACTTTGCTCAGATCTGAGCCGCACAGCTCCACCCCCAATTCCGCCAAGGGCAATGTGACATTTCCTGAGCCAATGCTCACATCCAATAGGGAATGTATATCCACATCCTGCAGAATGCATTTCCAGTGCTGCCTATAGGTATCAAATCTGTCATCTGTTTCAATCAAGTCGTAAATGTCTGCACGGTCATATAAGCTGGGCATTTCACTTTCCTCCTCATACAAATCACGGTATTCTGTCCGATTGTACCATACCAAAATGAATCTGTGCCATTTTCCTAAATACCTCAAACGATCCATTTTTCCAAATAGGCGGCTACACCATCCTCCTCATTTGAAAGTGCAATATCATCCGCAATATCTTTGACCTCTTGTATTGCATTTCCCATCGCTACACCAATGCCGCATATCTCCAACATACCTATGTCTGCAAAATCATCTCCAAAAGCAACGGTTTCTGATACAGCTACATTGCATGCTTCACATACTGCTAATATTGCCTTTTCCTTTGTAATCCCGCTTTTTGTAAACTTATACCAATCGCCATCTGAAAACCGCTGACTGTCTAGTTCTGAAAAATGTTCACGTAACTTCTGTGCCAAGCCGGGATCAGGTATCTCAACACATATCTTCAAAGCTTCGCGCTTAAAGTCTGTAAAGTCCGTATATATGCTGTCTCCCCAGCTTTTATACTGCTCCTTGGGATCGGTTTTATAATTCCAGTAATGTGCATCCAATGTGTCGACCGTAATTCCACAATCCAAACCACATATTTTTCTTGCTGATTCAATAAAGTCTTTTGTCTCTATTACAGAAAAACAAGAAGAACAGATAATTTTTTCGTTTACCCGTACCAATGCCCCACCGCTGGAAATAAGAATATCCGGCTTCATTTCTCTTAAAAAGCTCAAACAGTTTTGTTCACCCCTTGATGTTGAAATACCAATTAAATACCCACATTCTTTACATTTAGATAATATTTTCAGAGTATGCTCAGATAAGGTTTTATCATTTCTTAATAAAGTGCCATCTAAATCAAAAAACAATATTTTACATTTTCCCATGATGCGTTCCTCCTAAAGTCAAGCTCTTCTTTTTCCTCCCGTCTCATTTGAAGTTCGTTTGGTATCGATCCGGTTCTTTGATTTTGAAAACTGATATAATTATATTTGTTTACAAGAAATATGGCAAGAACTTCCAAGAAGATTTCTTAGCCGATTTTATGACATATTTTCCTCAAAAACGTTGCGCACAAAAGATCCCTATGTGCTATACTGAAACTGCTTCAAAGTAATCCGCCCTGAGGTAAATGTAAAATGAATCATTATATTTTGATCTGGTCAATCTGCACCTTCGTGGAAACCCGGGTGCAGGAAGAAATACATCTGGAAGATCTCGCCCGGCAGACCGGTTTCTCTCTGGCCCATATCCGAGATGTGTTCCGCAAATATACCGGGAAATCACTGTCCTGCTACATGCAGGAGCGAAAAATCGCCAATGCGGCGCAAGAGCTCCTATGTACGGACAAAAAAGTTATCGATATAGCCGTCCTTTACGGCTATTCCGGCCGAACCGTTTTTTCCCGCGCATTCCGAAGGCATACTGGCTATACCCCATCCCAATTTCGCTCCGAGGCTCCCTCTCTTCCCCGAATCCGGCTTTGTGCAGGGGTGTTCGGCGCGGCGCTTCCTCAGAGACAAAAAGGGATTGAAGGCCAAACGGACGCCTCTGCATTTACCGGCAGCTGACAAGACACTTTGAAAAGGAGAAAAAATGGAAAATCTGAACACAGCAATTCTTTACGGAGTACCAAAAATAGCTTACGGACCGGAGGGATGTACGCCTTTCCCCATGTGCATCCGCTCTTGTGCAAATTATCTCGGCATCCCTACGGATTACACCCGCGCCATGGCAGAAAGCGGTGCGGCATTCCGTCTGGTCTGGGACACTTCCTGCTGGAACGGCGGCAATGTGGACGCAGCGCTGACCTATGACAATTCGGAAAGAGTATTCCGTCAAGGCATGCGCTCTATGGAGCGGGGCATGAAAATGTTGGAGCGCAGGCCTGAAACAAAGAAAAAAGATTTTATAGACTTTTGTTTAAAAGAAATTGACAACGGGAATCCGGTGATCGCATTGGGCATCATCGGTCCCCCTGAGGCCTGTATTATCACCGGCTATCGTGACAGCGGGCTGGAACTAATGGGCTGGAACGTGTTTCAGGACTATCCGGAATCCCAGACAAGTCTGCATTTTGAAAAAAACGGATATTTTGCAACAAAAAGCTGGTGGGAAAACCCGGAAACGAAGGCCTTATTTGCCATAGGCTCAGAATCTCTCCCTGCTTTTACTCCCAAGGAGGCATTGTTGAACGCGGCCGATGCATTGGAAGGCCGTCTATGCGGTACCTACGCCAAGGGACTTCTGGCCTACGATGCATGGAAAAATGCGCTTTTACGCGATGAAGATTTTCCCTCTGATGCCGTCTTCCCCATACTGGTAGAGCGGATGATGTGTCATGGCGATGCCATGGACTGCCTCTCGGACGGTCGCTTCCATGCCGCAAAGTACCTTCACAGACTAGCGGCGCAGTACCCCTCCCATGCAGAAAAACTGAATCTCGCCGCTCAAGAATTCGAGAACGTCACATCCATCCTATGGAAGGAAATGATTCCGATTCTAGGGGGATGGGAACGGGGGGAATCTCAGATATGCCAGCTGGCAAAGGCCGAAAACCGCCGCTTGTTTGCCGGACAGATTGATCGTATGAAGGCTCATGACACAAAAGCATATACCTATATCTGTGAATTGGCTGTAAATCTTACATAGCTTTTCGCCGGCAAAAAATAAAACGCAGCCCGACAAATTGCCCCTCCATACCGCCCAGCCCAAAGCAAGAATACAAGGGCGGCGGGTCAGGGGCAATTTTCAGGTTGGCGAAAATGTCCCTATGCTGCACAAGATATCTGCCTCCGGTACGCGTCAATCCGCTCACTGCAAAAAGATACTTCAAAAAAGCAAATCTCCTCCCCATTTCCCCTCTCATGAACCAGCAATTCCTCCATATGCATAGAAAAGAGTTTTGCCAAAACGTACAAGTGCTCTACCGTGGGCAGTGTCTGTCCTCTCATCCAGCGGTAAATCGGCTGGGGGCAAGACAGATGCAGTATATTTTGTATACCCTTCACGGAAAATCCGCTCTTGCCAATCAACTCTTCCAGATACCTGCCCGTTCCGGCCAAGTCTATCCCCAGATAAGTGTCATACAAAACAGCCATATCCATCGCGCCCCTTGTCCACCTGCTTCCGTCCATACTTCTACCTCCTTACCCCAAATTTTCCTGCATCCTCAACCTATTGTAATATTTCCTTCATTATAGCAAACAGTACACCTCTTGTCATTGGACAGTTAATCCAAAATGACGCGCTTTACAATTGAAATAAGTATTTAGCAACAATTCACCGATGATACAGTTTCCTTGTTTTGTCTCATTTTCACTTCTTGTATTGACATTTCAGCAACCGCTGATACAATTATATCGACAATACAAATGTATTTTCAAATACCACGGTGCACTCTGTTTCCTGCAATAAAATAAAGTGTACAGAAAGGAAATCTTATGACACTCATACAAAAACGCATTCTTATCTTAATCATCGTTATCGCCGTGGCAGCGGTTTTGGGACGGCTCGCCATTCGTGCCGTGATGAATCTTTTGCTGGGCGGCACCTTGTTCGGAGGTAACTTTCTATGAGAAAACAGAACAAAACGGAAAAGAAAGGCAGAATTATGTGGGCATTTATCTATATTTTTGCATTTATTGTGGCTTTTGGCGGATCCATCGCATTCAAAATGAAACATGACCCATTCGGCGGCGAATTCAAGGTCAATTGGAATGATTCAGTGGGCAAGGCATATACTGATATCGCCTACGGCGAAGGCGAAGCCAATCAATTTGATATTTATGTTCCGGCTGATGATTCCAGAAGCAGTTACGGCTTGGTCGTATATCTCCACGCAGGCGGGTTCACAAGCGGAGATAAATCCGGCGATGCCGAGATGCTGCAGTGGCTCTGCTCTAAAGGATATGTGACAGCAGGCATTAATTATACATTGGCAAGCAATGACCATCCTGATGCAAACGTGTATACCCAATCCATAGAAATCAAGGAAAGTATTCCTTATGTAATTGCGGAAGCGACAAAATTAGGGTATCCTATCGACGAAATGGCGATTGCAGGCGGTTCGGCCGGCTGCTGTCTCGCCCTGCTGTATGCCTATCGCGATGCAGAGACTTCGCCCGTGCCTATAAAAATGGTCTTTGGTGCAGTAGGCCCATCCTCTTTTTATCCTGAGGACTGGAAGTGCTATGGGTTTGACATTGGAAGTGAGGAAAGCGACGCTGCCGCAAGGATAATGTTTGGAACAATGGCCGGCAAAGAACTCCTATCAGACTTTGGCACGCCTGAATATGACGAGGAGATAAAAGATATATCCGCTCTGCTTTGGGTAAGCAAAAACAGCCCTCCCACCCTCTTAGCATATGGAAAATATGACAAAGTCCAGCCCTACGAGGGCTCCCAGAGACTTCTGAAAGCGCTTGAGGACAATCAGGTTCCCCATGATTATTATTTGTGTGAGCATTCAGGCCACGGCTTACAAAATGACAACAAAGTGTATGGGGAATATACACGAAAAATATTGGAATACCTTGATACATACATGCCTATAAAGTGAATGGGACAAATTCAGCCGTCTCTTCACCGTTACAAGTATAACAGCTGTTTTCTTCCCTGAAAGGTTATTTAACGCAGGCCTTGACTTTATCGCGTTTTCATCGCATACTGGTTTATAAAGAAGCGGCTGTGTCGAACCGCTGACAAACCGCTAAATGTAAAGGATATAGCCGAAACCCTTTATGCTGACGCAAGGAAGATAAGTGAAAGATGGACAACATTACAAGCACTACGAATATCACAGAAAAATCATATCAGAAAATAGACCTCCACACCCACACCTGCGCCAGCGGGCATGGCACGAAGGACAGCATTACCGATCTGGCCAGAGAAGCGGCTAAACGCAGCATGGAACTGCTGGGGATCAGCGACCATGGACCTGCCAGCGCAGGGAGCGCCGGCCTCTCCTATTTCCGCAGTCTCTTTTTATGCGAGCGAAGCCGCTTCGGCGTTGCCCTGCGCTATGGCGCGGAGGCAAACATACTGGATGCTCAGGGAAATCTGGACATCCCCGATGATATTCTGGAAAAGCTTGATTATTGTATTATCAGTATGCATCGACCCATCTATGTTTCCGGCTCTGCCGCTGAAAACACAAAGGCCTACATCCGGGCTATGCGCCATCCCAAGGTAAAGATCATCGGCCATTGCGACGATTCCCGCTTTCCAGTTGACTACAGAGAGTTGGTGAGATGCGCCCTCTCCTTGGGTGTGCTGCCGGAGCTGAACAATGTCTCCTTACTGCAAAACAGCTACCGCGTCAATTGCCGGGAGAACGCCATCCTCCTTCTGCGGGCCTGCGAGGTTTCCTCCTGCCCCATCCTCCTATCCAGCGACAGCCATGGCCGGGAACATATCGGGGACATGACGGAGGCAAAAAAACTGATAGAGGAAATCCGTTTTCCCAAATCTCTGCTCTCCCGCCTCCGCCTCTGACGCTCCGCCCTTCCGGCACATCTTCCGCTGCCTCGCCTCTGCCTCTGACGCTCCGCTCTTCCGGCATCTCTTCTGCTCTCTCGCCTCTGCCTCTGACGCTCCGCCCTTCCGCGCATCTTCCGCTCTCCCGCCCCCAAATATTCAGCAATACGAAAGCTGGCCTAAATTAGGCATCAAAAAGGCTCTACCCTTTTGCAGGATAAAGCCTTGGTAAAACAAAACCCTCAGCCCTCTATCCAAAGAATACTACAGAATAGAACCATCGGGCAAAACAAGATAAACCCTCCGCTTACAGCTCTCCCTTCCGTTATGCCAGAAGAGATCGATATATGCCGGCGATATCCTCTTTGGACAACGGCTTTCTGGTGTTGGCCGGCGAACCTGACGCAAGGGCGTCCTCAGTCATCTTCGGAATCATGGCCATGAATTTTTCTCTCTCTATTCCGTACTCCTCCGGAGTGGGAATATGGCAGGACCGGCACAGCTCCCTGCAGGCACGGATGAACCGTTCCGCCGCCTCCATGTCCCCCGTCTCCTTGTCTGCCACGCCGATGGCCCTTCCCAGATCCGCAAAGCGGTCCGCCGCTTCTCTGTACACATACTCAAAGCATCCGGGCAGCAGCATGGCATTGCTGACCCCGTGGGGCACATGGAACAAGGCTCCGATGGGACGGCTCATACCGTGGATCACCGTGACGGAAGCATTGTTAAAGGCTATTCCCGCCTCCAGCGCCGCCAAACTCATCTGCATTCTTGCCTCCCGCTCTTCCCCTTGGGAATAACATATGGGCAGATACCGGAAAATACGCTTCACCGCGCTGACCGCCAAAGTGTCGGTCATCGGCTGGGCCTTTCTGGAAGTATAGGCCTCCGCCGCATGGCAGAGGGCATCCAGACCCGTGGCCGCCGTAATTGCAGGAGGCGCCGTCATAGTAAATCTGGGATCGTCCACCGCAATGTCCGGCATCAGGTTCCTGCCCTTCAGCAGCATCTTGATATCCGCCTCCGTGTTCGTGATAATGGTAAACTGAGTGGCCTCCGACCCCGTTCCGCTGGTGGTTGGCACAGCTACCATAGGCGGCAGCTCCCCCATGATCTCCCTTCCGTACCAGTCATTGATGGATCCTCCCCATGCCGCCACCACGCCGATAGCCTTCATGGTGTCAATAGGAGAGCCTCCTCCCACTGCAATCAGAAAGTCACATTTTTCGCTGTCCCAGATCTTTTTTCCGGCCTCCACCATCTTGTCCGTAGGTTCCCCCGTCACACCGTCAAAGATCACATAGCCAACGCCATCCTTCTCCAGTATTTCCGTCACAGCCTTCACGTTCTGAAGCTTTACCATCACCGGATCCGTCACGATCAGCGCTCTATTGCCGCAGCCCGTCACCGACGAAGCGGCCTGCTCCAGCGCGCCCTCCCCATAGAAAATCTGTTTCGGCATTATGAATCCATAAGACATATCTCTTCCTCCCCACGCCTACATACTGTTTTTCATCTCCAGCCTCTCCTAAGAATCTCAAAGGAGGCTTCCTTGAGCATACAGTCCACGAGAGCATCCCCCAAAGCCGGATGCTCTGCACAAAGCCCTTTACGTCCAGACCTCAGTCAAGCTCCGAAATCTTCACGGGCCTATGTTCTTCCACGGATTTTTTTGCCGCCAGCCCGATCTTTACGGCCTGCATCCCCGCATGGATCCCCACGGGCACCTCTCCTCCGCTCTGGCAGGCATCCACAAACTGCCTCATCTCTTCCGAGAAGGACTCCATGTATCTTTCCAGAAAGAAGAACAAGGGCTTCTCCCCCGTCACGCCCTGATGGTCGGAAATGACCACCGAGCTTAGGGTATCATTGGAAGTGGCCGCCATTCCCTTTGAGCCGAACAGCTCCGCCCTCTGGTCATAGCCATAAACGGCGCGTCTGGAGTTGTCAATGACAGCCAAGGCGCCGTTTGCCATCTTCATGGTGATGATGGCGGTATCCACATCACCCTGCTCTCCTATGGCGGGATCCACCAGCACGGCGGACTGTACATAGACCTCCTCCACGTCGCTGTCGGTCAAAAAGCAAGCCATGTCAAAGTCATGGATAGTCATATCCAGAAACATCCCTCCGGATACCTTGATGTAAGCGGGATTAGGCGGCTCAGGATCCCTTGACGTGATCTTCAGCACATGAGCCTCACCGATCTTCCCCTGATCATAAGCTCTTCTTACGGCAGCAAAATTATGGTCGAAACGACGGTTAAAGCCCACCTGAAACTTACATTGAGGATGGGCTGCCAGCGCATCCGCCACCTTCTGGATCTTATCCAGCGCATGATCCACGGGCTTCTCGCAGAATACATGCTTTCCGGCCTGAATCGCCTCTATGGATACAGCTGCATGGGTGTCCGTGGAAGAGCATACTAAAACGGCGTCGATCTCCGGATCCGCCAGAATCTCCTTGTAATCGCCGTATATTTTTCCCACGTCCATTCCCCGGACGAACTCCTTCGTCTCCTCATTCATAAAAGGATCCGCCACCGCCTTCACGCAGGCATTTTTTACATGATAGGTGATGGACTGTAAATGCACCTTTCCGATGCGCCCCATGCCTATGATACCGATATTAACCATTTCTCCTCCATTCCGCCGCGATTCCTGCGGCCTGCAATTCTTACTAGAGCCCTGCTTTCTCAGCAATGTACTTTCTGGCCTTTATTGCATACTCCAGCGGGTTGGCCACCGCCGGATCCTGCTCCGCCTCCACCAGCACATATCCCTCATAGCCTGTGTTCCCAAGCACCTCAAAAATAGGCTCAAAGTCCAGACTTCCGTCTCCCGGCACCGTGAAAGTTCCAAGACGCACCCCCTGCAGGAAGCTTAGGTTCTCCCTCCTGACCTTCTCCACCACCTCAGGACGAATGTCCTTCAAATGCACATGTCGGATCCTGCCGGCGTATTTTTTCAGCACCCCCAGATAATCCTCCCCGCAGTATGCCAGATGACCGCTGTCGAACAAAAGCCCCACCATCTCAGGATCCGTGTTCTCCATCATCCGACGGATCTCCGCCGCCGTCTGCACAACGGTTCCCATATGATGGTGGAAGGTCAAAGCCACCCCCATGTCCTTCGCCACTTTTCCCAGCCTGTTCAGTCCCCTGCACAAAAGCTCCCATTCCCGGTCGTCACAGACATATTTATCCCGGAAAATAGCCTTGTCCGTACCTTGTATGGAATGTCCCTGCTCGGAGACCCCCACCACCTTTGCCCCCATTTCTTTCAAAAATGCAACATGCTCTATAAAGCCCTTTTCCGTCTCCTCATAGGGAGCCGTTGTGAGGAAGGTGGAATACCATGCATTGCATATCTGCATACCCCGCAGCTCCAGAGCCTTCTTCAGCACCGCCGTGTCTTTTGGGTACTTATTGCCCACCTCGCAGCCGGTGAACCCTGCCAGCGCCATTTCCGACACACACTGCTCAAAGGTGTTCTCCGCCCCCAGATCCGGCATATCGTCGTTCGTCCATGCAATGGGCGCTATGCCCAAATGTACCTTCTCCTTGCTTAACATCAATATCTCCTCGCCTTCTCCAAGTTTTTCTGTTTGTTTTCATAGGCCCTGCGCACATTTTCGTTTTCGGAGGCGCCTGCAACCCCCACATGCCACCATGCGCCGTACCCGTCGGTCATGGTCTTTGGCAGCACCTTGATGTCGATGAGAGTGGACACCTCCTGCTTCAGGCTGTCCGCCAGAGCAGCCTCCAGCTCTTCCATAGTCTTCACCCGATAGGTCTTGACACCGTAGCCGGCGGCGCAGGCGGCGAAGTCAATGGGCATAAGATCTCCCAGCAATTTTCCCTCCCCGTCCCTAAACCGAAACTCCGTGGCCAGATTTCCTATGCCATTGGACATCTGCAGATTGTTGATACAGCCGAAACCGCTGTTGTCAAAGAGCAGCACATTGATCTTTTTGCGCTCCTGAAGGGAAGTCACCAGCTCCGAATGCAGCATCAGAAAGCTCCCGTCCCCGCACATGGCGTAAACCTCCCTATCAGGCTCTGCCAGCTTGGATCCCAAGGCCCCTGCAATTTCATAGCCCATGCAGGAATAACCGTACTCCATGTTGTAGGAATATCTGGCATCGGATGTCCACATCCGCTGAAGGTCTCCGGGCAGGGAACCTGCCGCCCCTACGCAGACGGCATCCTCCGGAATCATCTCCCGCACCTTGGCCACCACCGCCGTCTGGGTGAGGCTGCTGCCGGTCATCTCGCAAAATTCCGGTATGGTTCTGGGATCTCCCGCGCCGATCAGCGGCTTAAAGTTCTGGTCAAAAGAATATGCGGAGAGAAATTCCATCTCCCTTTTCCAGCCCTCTCTGGCCTCCACGATCTCATTCTCATAGCCGGAACGGTATCCGGCTCCCCGCAGAAGCTTCCCCAGCTCCAAAACCGCAAGCTTTGCGTCCGCAACCACCTTCACGGCTCCCAGCTTATAAGCGTCAAAGCGGGATGTGTTCACGGCGATCACAGAAGCGCCCTCCTGAAACAGCGACTTGGACGCCGTTGTGAAATCGCTAAATCTGGTGCCCAGCCCCAAAATCACATCCGCTTCTTTGGCAATATCGTTCCCTGCACTGTTTCCTGTGACCCCTAAACCACCCAGATTGCAGGGATGGGAGGACAGGCAGGCAGTCTTGCCGCTCTGGGTCTCCGCAAAGGGAATCCCAAACTCCTGACAGAACTGCTCCAGCGCTTCTCCCGCCTCCGAGTAGCGGACTCCCCCGCCGCAGACGACCAGAGGTTTTTGGGCTCTCAGCAAAATCTCCGCCGCCTCCTCCAGTTCTTCTTCGGCAGGCACCACCCTCACGATGCGATGAACCCTTTTTTGGAAAAACTCCTCCGGGAAGTCATAGCACTCTCCTCCCACGTCCTGCGGCAGCGAAATGCACACCGCTCCGGTTTCCGCCGTATCCGTCAGCACCCGCATGGCGTTTATCATTGCCGACATCAGCTGCTGCGGTCTGGCAATTCTGTCCCAGTAACGGCATACCGCCCGATAGGCGTCATTGGTGGTGGTGGCCAGTGAATTTACCTGCTCGAACTGCTGCAGTACCGGATCCGGCTGTCTGGTGGAAAACGCATCCGCCGGAAACAGAAGCAACGGCACATGGTTCACCGTGGCCGTAGCCGCCGCCGTGATCATGTTGGCCGCGCCAGGACCGATGGAAGAAGCGCATGCAATGATCCTCCTCCGGTTGTTCTGCTTGGCGTATGCCATAGCCGCATGGGCCATTCCCTGCTCGTTTTTCCCCTGATAAACCTTAAGATCCCCCGGACAGCTGTCCAGCGCCTCCCCCAGACCACAGACTATCCCATGTCCGAATATGGTAAAAATCCCGTCTACGAACTTGCTCTCCCTACCGTCAAAGGACACATACTGCCGGTCCAAAAAGCGCACCAGCGCCTGAGCTGTTGTCATGTATGCCATATCTTCTCCACCTCTTTCTTATTCTTCGTTCCCCAAGTTTCTCTCCTGCCCACATTCCCGGCCACCGCCGGCAGGCGGCTTCATCATCCGCTTCCCGACCTATGTATCCTCATTTCTCATAGTCGGAATGATCCAGCCATTGATGCTCCGGCGGCACTATGCGGGTCTTGCGCCAAGGATCCCCCTCCAGATGGCGGATCAGCCACACATAGCACATCCGATAGCCCGGCGCAGCCGCCTGCTGGTGGGCATTCATAGGCGTGATTGCAAGGCAGCCCTGATCTTCCACCCGGAAGCACTGCTCTCCGTCAAAGCCCACTCCGAAGCCCTGAGGCTTATCAAATTCATAATAATACAATTCCGGCTGGGGATGACAGTGGGGCGGATAGCTGGACCAGCACCCCGGCTTATGGAACACCTCCCCCATCACCATGTTGGAATACGGCGCATTCTCGTAATCGAAGACTGTCAGCACCTGCCTATGGGCAGCGCCGTCCCACTGCCTGCTGCCGAATTCCTGCAGGGTACACATTTCGGGAGTATAGAACACCGTATCGAATCCGTTTGGATTCCCAGTCTGCTGGATCAGCAGCCTGCTGTCTTCTTCGGCCGTGACAATCATCTCTTTCCTGCGGCAGCAGTGCAGGCAATAGGGCTTATCCAGAAAGACGCTCCTCCTCTGGGCATTCTCCCTTCTCCCCTCAAAGGCAAAGACCACCTTTCCTGCAAGCAGCAGAATAGCCGTCTCCTTCTCCTGCTCCAGCAGCCGTAGCTTCTGTCCCGCTTTCAGCCTCTGCACCCGCACATCCATCAGCATATGGCTGTTTTTTCCCTTCTCCTCGCAGAGAATCTTTTCCCCTTTTTCGTTAAACGCCGGATTCTCGTACATATTCCTCGGCTCCTTCCATCCTCACTGATTTTCTTCTATATCTATCGCTTCCCCCAAGATACCTTATTTTCTTTTTGTTTCTCCGTTCCCCTTATGGCCTATCTTCTTCCGATTCCTGAAGAACTACCATCTCACCGTACTTCTCCTTCTCTTCCCTGATAAACTCTTCCACCTCCGAAAGGGTGGGCATGGCCGCCGAACAGCTGTGGGCGGAGATCAGCATAGAGGCGGAGGCGGAGCCATATTCCAGAGCCTTGGATACGCTGCACCCGTCAAGCAGCGCCCGGATGAAGGAAGAAGCGTAACCATCCCCTCCTCCAAAGCCCTTCAGGGCGCTGGTAGGAAAAGGTTTTACCGCATAACGGCTGCCGTCGCAGGCGTAGGCCGTAGAGCCCTCCTTGCCATGTTTGATTACGACGATCTTACAGCCGTAAGCCTGCCATCGCTTTGCGCTGTCGCTGTCATCACCACAGACGCCCATTATCCGCTCCGTCAGGTCAAACTCCTCTCTGGAGCCCAGAATCAGATCGCTCTCCTTTGCTACAATAGAATAATATATGGATATTTCGTCCATGCTCTTCCAAGTATACGCCCGGTAATCGATGTCGAAAATCACTGCTACGCCGTTTTTCTTCGCCAGCATCAGCGCCTTCAGGGCCGCCTCTCTGGAAGGACTGGCGGCAAGGGCCGTGCCGGAGATGAGAAGCGCCTTCGTCCTTTTGATATACTCCTCGTCCACATCCTCCGGTTCCAGCATCAGATCCGCTACACCGTCCCGGTACATCAATATCCTGCTTTCAGTGGGACTCATAATTTCCGTGAAGGTCAATCCCAGATTTTCGCCGTTTCTGCATCTTGAAATGTGGCTGGTATCGATACCCTCCTTTTGGAAATAATGGGTCACATAATCTCCGAACTGATCATCGGACACTCTGGCGATAAAGCCTACTTTTTTTCCAAGACGCGCCATGCCAACTGCGATATTGGCCGGGGAGCCGCCCAGATATTTGTTGAAATTACAGCTTTCCTCCAGAGGACGGTTCAAATCCACCGGATTGAAATCTATGGCGACCCTTCCAAGCAGAATCAAGTCGTATTCCTTTCCCTGATCAAATGTTATGTACTGCATCTATATGCATACCTCCTCGCCCCGTTTTGCAGATACCTTTCCCCGAATCAGGCATATGCTATATGTTCTATATGCTCCCCTATCTACCTATCTATTTGCACCCGCTGCCTGCCTTGCGCCCCCGCGGCCTCAGCCATAGCAGCTTAGCTTCCCTTGCTCCTCCTGCCTGCCTTGCGCCCCCGCGGCCTCAGCCATAGCAGCTCACCTTGTCCCGAATCTCTATGGTGCGGTCAAAAGGCGTATACGCGGCGAGATAGAGCGTGGCCGCTCCGGGCGTCTTGGCCTCGCTGTCCTCCTTGCCCTCCGTAAAATGATGCTCTCCGAAGCAGGGTCCTACGATCAAGGCATCCTTCCCGTTGCCCACCTCCGTATAGCCCTGCTTTACCACCACCGTCTCACCCCCGTCAAGAGGCAGATCCACATAATCGTTTGTCAGGAAATTCACACCCATAAAAGCAATCTCGATCCTCCAGGGTGCCCCCTCCACGCCGGAGGTCTTCACCCTCACGTCGATTCCGTTCTCCGCTTCCTTCACCCATACATCGATCTGCATATCGGGTCCCCACTTCATGTCTCTGGAAGCGTTGTCCATCTTCCACCAGTCGCTGGTGTGGGGCTTATTTTCAAAGGGCAGATAATACCATCCCCGCATGGTCTGGCTCAGATGATATTCCCCGCAGGATATCCTCTCCATCCTCTGGCCCTTAAATGCCCTATGTTCGCAGAAGCTTCCCGCCACCTTCATTTCCAGCTTCATGGTTCCGTTGTGAAGATAGAGGAAATTGGATTTTCCCTTCATCACCGTGTAGGTAAGACGGCCCCTCTGCCCTCTGGCGATACCTGACTCCTGATAGAAGCTGTCAAAATCAGGTCGTCTATAGTCTCCCTCATACTCCAGCTTCCGGTACTCGGGGTTTAGCATGAACCAGATCAGGAAATCAGGGGATGTGATGTGCCGGCTGTCCACGATGCGGAAAATCGTATTGCACATCTGCAGAAATTCAGGAATGTCGTACTTCATCCCCATTTTCAGATATTCCATATAATAATCCTTGGGATAGATCAGCAGATCCTTGTCAAAGCGGGTAGAATTCGCCGTAAAGACACTGCCGTCGGGCTCCCAATAGGTCAGCATCATCCGCAGATTGCGCAGGGCGTACTGCTCATAAGAGGGATCCCCCGTAGCCTCGGTCAGCATGATCATGGCATCATTGTTGATCCTATTGTAATTCCCTGCCGACTTCTCCGAGAACTCCCCGTCCTTATTGCAGTCGATACCTTCCTTCAGATAGCCATACGCCGCAGCCGCCATCTCCTGACTCTCAAAAAGCCTGCTGCAGGTCATCAGCACGGAGGCTATGGCCCAGCGATGATTCGGCGTGTGGAAGCCGCCCTGCAATAAGCCGTATGCTCCCTGCCGCACAATATGCTCCACCTTTTCCAGTATGCTGTTCTCCTCAGCCGTCAAAGGGTTTTCCCTGCCGCCGCTCCTGCCCTTTAGGTACTCATACACCGGCAGCAGCTTCTTCACGCAGAACGCCGTGTCAGGGGCAGAATAGAAGTTGCATGTGATATAGTCGAACAGCCCGTTCTCATGCTGAACCCTGATCACATAGTCCAGCCCCTTTAAGATACTGTCAAGTACCCTCTGGTCATGATAAAAACAAGTATCCTCATTGCAGTAGGCCGCCGTCATGCTGGCTGTGCGGTAGATCGCGAACTTCGCCTGAACGATTCCCGTAGGATCCGCAAACCCTCCATATCTGGGACTCTCCTTGTCAAGAATCTGTATCTGCAGGGATTTCACCACCCTGTCCTGCGTGTCCTGAATCATTTTCTGATAATGCTTCTCCATCCTTACCTCCCTGCGCGCCTACGGCGCAAACTCTTCCTTTTCTTCCATCAGCAAATCCGCTTTTGCCCTCCGGCCAGTCCATGGGCAGGCATCCTGCCCCAAGAAAGGCAAAGGCACCTTTCCCTTCAGTCTCCCGAAACCACCAGCAAAAGCGTCTTGATCTCAAACCCACGGAATGCAAGCCTCACTTTGCCTTCCCGCAGCTCCAGCTCCTGCCGCTGCTCCTCCAGCATATTGCAGTCAAAAACCTGCCTGACCCTTTCAGGCACTGACAGTATCGCTGTCCCCGCACAGCCCTTGGATTCATAGAGACGGACTACCACTCCATCTGCCCGGTCAAAGGCCGGCTTGCATGTCTCCAGAACCCCATGGCCTCCCTCCAGCCGGAAGAATGACCTTTCCTGTACCACGGGACAAGCGCCGAAGCCGCCCTCCGGACACCCTTCCTTGAATTCCGAAGCTGACACGCTTACATTGCACTCATAAGCCTCCTCCGTCACCCTGCTGTACACGAAAGGGCCGGAAAAGGGCAGAATGGAATATGTAAACTGCTGCATTCCCCTGTCCGCCCTCATGTCCGGCGCCACCGGCGCCCGAAGCAGCGTCAGAGAAAGCCTGCTGTCCTCTGCAGACAGTCCGTACTTGCAGTCGTTTAGCACCGCAAAGCCGTTCTCCCCGTCGGTCAGCACAGCATATTTATGATGACAGGTCTCATACAGATCCCGTTCATACTGTCTGGATTTGTGGGTGGGCCGCCGGACATAGCCGAACTGAATCTCCTCCAAAACCTCTTTCGTATAGACTGTGGTGGGAAAATCCACCTTCAGTATCCTATGTCTCTCCTGCCAGTCCACCTGTGTCTCAAAGTCGATCCGGGGACTGTCCGCCCTAAACCGGATCTTCTGTCTGGCCGTAAAATACTTCTCCCGTCTCTCCCAGACCACCGTGACGCCTTCTGGCCCATATTCAGCCAACAGACTGCAGTCCCCCTTAAGCTCCTCCGGCGCCTGCTCATACATCCGGCCAAGCTCCCAGGCATCATAGTCCACATTCACATCCCGGTAAAGCCTCCACTGGTTCAGCGGCTCTTTTGCGTACTCATACCCGCTGTCCTTGAGCTTCAGACTAATAATCCGCCCCTGACCGTCCACCCGGACCTCATAGAAATCGTTGGAAAAAGAAATTTCCTCCTCCGGACAAATCATCTCCCTGCGGACATGGGGCAGCATATTTCCATTCTCCTCTTCCGCCGCATCCCCCAGCTTCACATATCCGCAGGGAGGCAGCAGCGCCCCCTGAAAGCTTCTCTCCCAGCTGAGAGAATTGAACAAAGCCCGGCCTCCCGCCAGCCGATGAAGCAATTTACCGGCCAGTTCCCGGCTCTGGCGCTCCACCCTCTCAAGCGCTTCCCAAGCCTCCTTGTTCACCCGCTCTATGGAGCTTCCCGGCAGAATGTCGTGAAATTCCTGCAATAAGAGCAGCTCCCACAGCTCCTTTAGTCTGCCGAGGGTATCCTCCTCTTCCTCCCTCCGGCCGGACAGTCTCAACAGCCCCGCCAGATACTCGGCCTCCCGCAGGGCATACTCCGCCCTGCGGACCCCTCTCTTCAGTCTTGCCTGCGCAGTGTAGGTGCCCCTATGCCATGCCAGATAAAGCTCCCCGTAATAGACATTTTTCACAGCTCTCCCATCCAGTCTGTCAAAAAAATACACGGGGCTTTCCATGACGCATCTGGGCGCTCCCTCCAGATCCCTGCACCTTCGCTCCGTCTCCAGCATGATCTCCGTGGGCCCTCCGCCCCCGTCCCCATAGCCGAAGGGGAACATGAAAGTATCTATCTCCTGCTTCTGGTTCCTATCCTTCTCCCAGCGCTCCCTCAACGCGCCGGAAGAAAATACCGCGTTATTCTTTTTGTACACATGGGAAAGGATCCTGGTGCCGTCGATCCCCTCCCACCAAAACAAATTATAGGGAAACTGCTCGCACTCCGGGTCGCATCGCAGAAGCTTCTGGGTGGCAAAATAAGGCACCCTGCACTCCTCCATAATCTGGGGCAGCGCCCCCGAAAACCCGAAAGTGTCCGGCAGCCACGCCATACGGCTGTCCGCGCCGAATTCCCTATAAAACCACCGCTTTCCCAGCACGAACTGCCTAATCAGACTCTCCCCTCCCGCCAGATTGGTATCGCACTCCACGTACACCGCGCCCTCCGGCACGAACTGCCCTGCCCGGGCCTTCTCCCTCACTCTGCCATACAGCCCCGGATAGTCCTCCTTGAGATATTCCAGAATCGTGGGGCCGCAGAGCAGAAACTTATAGTCGGGATACCGTTCCATCAAAGCCACCTGATTGGAATAGGTTCTGGCGGCTTTGCGTCTGGTCTCCTCCAAAGGCCAGAGCCACGCCAGATCCAGATGGGACTGTCCGAACGTGGTGAATCTGGGCACCGTATCCGAGTTGCGCTTCTCCAAAAGAGGCCGCAGCTCCTCGGCCGCCTCCCGGACGCTCTGACTGCGCCGGGGTTCCTCCGCCTCAAAATCCGCCCTATAGGTAAAGCGCTGCAGAGCCTGACCTATCTTCATGGAACGCAGATCGCTGTCAGGCAGCGTCTTCCAGAGCTCATAGAGGGTATGATAATCCGCATAGGCTGCAAACATTGCCTCGTTATGTATTCCGAAGTGACTGCTTTCCACCACGCACTGCCTATCCGGCGGCTCCGGCACCGGCACGTCCTCCCGCCGAAAAATCCCTCCGTCCTCCAGCCTGAGGCCGTGGCCCGCATAGCATTCCGCATATATCTCATATTCCTGACCGGGAACGGCGCAGGCTGATAACTCCACCATAAAGTGCTGCTTGTCGATGGAACCTGCCTCCCTGCCGTTTACATACACCAGCATTTCAGGCCCCGGGCCAAGATGGAGCAGGATCCGCTTTCCCGCCGCCTGCTCCGGCATAAGAACCTTAGTCCGAAACCAGCCGTACTCCCACTTTTTCCCCCATTTTGTCCCCTTGGGAAAGGGGACAAACTCATGGGCCGCCGCCTGCTCAAGAGTCAGCCGCTCCATGGTGGTAAAGCCGAAAAGACTTATCTCCCCCAGCTGCTCATATAGGTTTCTTCCAAATGCTTCGTCCCAGATCTGCAGTCTTGTGTCCCATTGTCTTCCAAGCTTCATGCCGCTCCTCCCCCACGCCAATGTTCCTTAAAGCACCGTCCTATATTCCATCAGGAACAGAATTGCCAGAGCCTGACCATAGGGCATGGGCCTCAGCTCGATCTCCTTGTAAAAATCCTTTGAGACCCGCCCCATGGGCGTACCGTAGGACACCTGATTCACCACGCCGTCCTCAGATATGTAATTCAAAACCGGGGCCGCCGCCCTGAGGGCCGTGTCCAGACAAGACCGGTCCGCCAGCCCGTCCTTTACCGCCTTCAAGATCCCGTAGGCAAAGCCGCAGGTGGCGCTTGTCTCCACATAGGAATCGGCATCATCCACCAAGGTATGCCACATGCCGTTCTCCGCCTGGTACTTCTTTAAGCTTTCGATCTGGGCTCTCAGGGCGTTCTCCAGCATCCTTCTGGCCGACGGGCTGCAGACGTCCAAGCTTAAATACTCCGGTATCGCCATGGTGATCCAGCAGTTTCCCCTGCCCCAGAACGCCCCGGCAAAATTATTCTTCTCCGGGAAGCTCCAGCCGTGATACCACAGTCCGCTGACCTTGTCACAGAGATATTTCTCATGCAGAAGGAACTGATATTCCGCCTCCGCCTTCATCCCCTCGTCCTTCAGGATGCGCCCCATGTTGGCCAGAAACAGTACCGTCATATAGAGGGTATCGTCCCACAGCTCCCCCTCGTTGATGCAGTCCGAGGTCTTGTGCTGGAAACCGTTTTCCTGCGTCCGGGGGAAATTCTCCATAATCTCTCTTGCCGCCTCCACGCAGGGCTTCATGTATTTCTCCTCCCCGGTGTACTCTGCAAGGAACGACATGGTGAGATAGGGCGCCGCAGTATTCACGTTCAGCGCAGGGAATCCCACGCCGATCTGTCTGTCGTAATATTTTTTCAGGGTGTCCAGATAGCACTCCTTCTTCTCGTAGCAGAAAAGCTTCCACAAGCCGAACAGCCCCACTCCCTGAGTCCACTCCCAGAACTGGTATTTTGCGATATCGTCCCCCGCCAGATTATGGCTCTCCATATTCTTCAGAAAGATATCGTCGGGTTCATACAGAATGCGGGAAAAAGCCTCTGCCATCTTGTCAATCTTATAATTGACCTCTGCGGCCATCTTACGTTTTTCCCCGCACTTTTCCTCCAATTTTTCAATGAGGGCCCGCAGCTCCTCCGGCGTCTTCACCCTATAATCCGGCTGCCAGTCAGGCTCCTGAACGCTGTGGAAATATCTGGGGGACCAGTCCAGCCACACGGATGTGATACCGTACCGGTTCGCCCCCGCCACATCCTTTTTCAGATTATTCCCGATCATGACGATAAAAGGCTTATCCGCCTCCGTGAGGTTCATCTTCTCCATGGCAGTGTCAAACATGGATCTGGCAGGCTTCTGCTCCCCCACCACCTCCGACACGATCCACTCCTCAAAGCAATATCCCAGACCGTTTTTTCTATATACATTCTGAAAGGACTCCCACTCTCCGTCCGCCACAAGCGCAATGCGGTATCCTTCCTTTTTCAGCTGCTCCAGCAGTTCTCCTGCGCCCGGAATAAACTCCGCCTCAGTAACGATCCCTCTTTCGTCAAACACCTGTGTGCTTTCATCAATAATGGTATCTCCGCTGTCAGTAAATATGATCAGATTTTTTTCCATAATCCTCTCTGCCCCCATCTGCCCTATTGTATTCTTTTTGCACCAAGCTTTGCCATAGATGTTACCAAACCTCGGCATTGATTTCTACGCATCTCTTGTTTTTTTATCATATTACATCGCATTTTTTGCTTTTGTCAAATATAGTTTTCTTATTCATTGCACAATATTTACGAAAACAGTGCCTCAGTTTTATCTATTTCGTATAAATATAGCCGTGCCTTACGCAAACTTTGCGCAATCAAAAGACGATATCCCCATCATTTTCCTCCCTCCCGCCTGAATCTGGACGGGGACATCTGCAGAAATTTATTGAACGCCCTATTGAACTGGGAAAAACTTTTGAACCCGCTCTGAAGCGCTATGTCCGTGATCGGCGTGTCCGTGGAGAGCAGAAGCGTCTGCGCGTTGCGCACTCTGGTCATAGAAATGTAGTCTGTCAGCGTGAACCCCGTGACCCGCTTGAACTGGTGGGACAGATAATAGCTGCTGACATAGAATTCTTTTGAGAGGGAGGCAAGGGAAATGTCCTCCGTATAACGGTTGTGAATGTAGGAGGTAATGCTGTAGATCTTGTTGGTAATATTGTCGAAGCCCGCCTGATCCGTGTACACATTCTTGTCCCTATATAAATAGATCTGACTTAGAAACTCCGTAAATTTATGATGGATGGCCAGATTGGACAATTCATTGGGCTCCTGAGAGAGATAGAAGATATCGTTAAGCTTCTCAAAGACCGCCTTTTTATAGCGGCCCTCAAACCGATAAATGGGGACGTCACCGTCGAAAATGCTGTAGACGCTCTTCATGCATGACTCCAGACAGGGCGGCAGAATCGGCAGGGAGAAATTGATGATCAGACGCTTGTTCGGGGCGCCCTCCGGATAGGATGTCTTGTGCAGCAGGGAAGGGCGGATAGCCACGATGTCACAGCACCGCAGATCATGCCATGCCCCATTGATCAAATGCCCCGCGTGGTCGTCCAAAAAAATGCAGAGCTCATAAAACTGATGGAAGTGCTGAAATTCCATATTGATGGCATAGGAGCGCTCGTCCCAGTCAAAAAAATAGAAAAAAGAATTTCCCGGCTTGTTAATTTCAATCATATATTTTTCCTCGTAAATCACTGTGTTGTCAATCAGCATACTCCCCTCCCCTTATCGCCTGCCCCATTCATGCCCATTTTGCTTTAAACATAGCCGGACAAACAATCATATTGCATCCAACGAGCATAGAAAATAGTTAAAATGCATAAAACTCCAACATTGTTTTTAGCAGTATTGTGCAAAACACAAATAAATTATAAATCAAAAAAGCAAAATTTGCAATATCTATACAAAAAAAGACAACAGATGCGTGGCACGATTTTACAGACAATTGTTATACTGATTTCAGAAAATGCTGACACACTCAGCAGATTCAAATTCTATAAGGAGGATATTTTATGAAGAAAAGACTTATCGCTCTGCTTTTAGCGGGCACGATGGTTGTTTCTCTGGCTGCCTGCGGCACGGACGACAATTCAAACAGCACGCCCACCGATTCCACGGAAAGCGTACAGCAGTCCACGCCCGAATCCACACCGGAGTCAACGCCGGAATCCACACCTGCAGAAACCACCCCCCCAGCCGACGCATCGGCCTTTGCCGAGGCTCCCATGCTGGCGGATCAGGTAACGGCAGGGTCTCTTCCCAAAGTAGAGGAAAGGCTTCCGGTAAAGGATGATGTTTTTGTAGATCAGACTGACGCAGCCGGAACCACTCTGGAGATCGGTACATACGGCGGAGTCATCAATCTGGCCGGTGCAGGCGGCAGCTGGGGCTTGTCCAGACCCGTGCTGGAAGGCATCATTCGCTACAACACCGACGGCTCCTACTATCCCAACGTCATTAAGAGCTATGAGCATAACGAAGATTACACGGTATGGACCTTTAAGCTCAGAGAGGGAATGAAGTGGTCCGACGGAGATGACTTCACTGCTGACGACATCACCTTCTGGTACTATATGTGCCACCTCACCAACTATGACACGAAGAAAAGCTGGGCGGCTCTGAAGGAGACCGTGGACGGCGAAGACGCATGGGCGGCTCTGGAAAAGGTAGACGATTACACCGTGACCTGGACCTTCGTCAATCCCAAGTTCCCCGCAGACTTTATCGAAAACGGCGATTTCAAGTGGTGCTGGGCTCCCTCCCATTACCTTCAGGACCTGATTCCCGATTCCGTTTACGTAGAGAATTCCTACTGGGAAAAGACAGGACTTGACGATGAAACAGTCCTTCTCAATGCCAAGGCAAAGGGCATCGACGCTGCTACCGTGAACGATCTGGGCAAGGCAGTTTGCTACTATTGGTGGAACGAGGACGGCATTCCCTGCCTGAACTCCTATGTACTCACCACCAAGGAGGGCAACAACTCCAGAGACGCGCAGCTGTGCATCTTGGAGCGCAACCCCTACTTCTGGAAGGTGGATGCTAAGGGACAGCAGCTTCCCTACTGCGACGAGATTCATTTTAACGCCACATCCGAGGACGGACAGGATCAGCTGATGTTCCGCTCCGGCGAGCTGGATATTCTGGAGGTTGCCATGCAGGACATCTCCTCCCTCCTCACCGACCTTGGCGACAAGGCCCAGCTGCGTTCCTTCGCAGGCACCAACTGGGGTTCCTACCAGATTACCTTTAACTACACCTGCAAAGAGGCAAATTATGCGGAGCTGTTTGCCAACAGCAAGTTCCGTCAGGCCATCTCCATCTGCGTGGACCGCGAGCAGGTTTCCGGCCTCCTTTCCGAGGGCTTCTTGGAGCCCGGCCAGTGCGCTCCGGCGGAAGGCAACTTCGGCTATGACGCCGAGTGGGAGAACAAGTGGACGGAGTACGACGTGGACGGCGCAAAGGCTCTTCTTGAGGAGTGCGGCCTTGTGATGGGCAGCGACAATTTCTATGATTTTGCAGACGGAACGGACTTTGTGCTCACCATCTTCACCTATACCGATTCCGGCGCCGACGCGGCGTTCCCGGTTCTGGAGCAGTACTATAACGCAGCCGGCATCAAGTGCGCCACCAAGGATATCGAAGTATCCGCTTTCGATCAGGAGATCGACAACAACGACTGGTATGCGGTACTCGGACCTCACACCGCCGTAGGCGGCCTTTCCTTAAGATCCAGAGTACAGCCCTTCGTTCCCATCGCCCAGTCGGCTGAATGGTACGGAGAATACGGCACCTACTACGGCACCGGCGGCGCTCAGGGCGTTGCTCCCGAAGGCGACATGGCCAAGCTGGTAGAGATCTATGAGCAGTGGAAATCCACTCCCGACACGGAGGAAAGAGACCAGTATACTCTGGACATCTACAATCTCCACAAGGAGAACCTCTGGACCGTGGCTTACCTGAAGGCTGCAGGCGCATACAATCTGGTCAGCACCAAGATCAAGAACTATCCTGAGCTTCTGGTATCCGACGATTTGTATCAGTATCAGAACATAGTCCACTACTGGACGCTGTTCAAGACCGAGTAGCAAAAAGGCTGGCTCGCTTCCAAAACGAGTCCGCCGCTCACAAAACGATATACATGACAACTTCCGGAGGCGGGGGAATCCGGTTCCCACACCTCCGGATTTTTTAAGAAAGGGAACTTCTAATGGAAGAAAGTGCGTACAAATCAGAAAGCATGCATGAAAACGCCCCCAAGAAACCCCCTTTGGAGGCTCTGGTGGACTTCTTTAAGAAAGACCTCGTCCAGTATATAGTAAAGCGTCTTCTGATGTTCATTCCTACATTGCTATTGATATCGATTCTGGTTTTCTTCGTTATCCAGCTCCCTCCCGGAGATTACGTATCCGCCCACATTGCGGCGCTTGCATCAGAAGGAGAAATCGTGGATGCGGATTATGCCGCGTCTCTCCGGGCAGATTACGGATTGGATCTGCCTGTCCATGAGCAGTACATCAAATGGATCAAGGACATTATCTGGACTCCCACAGATTCCACCTATTACAGATTATACGGTTCTCACCACAATTGGAAGTATTCCTTCGCCTATGGAAGGGACGTGTGGGATGTGGTGAACGACAGACTGGGGCTGACGATTCTGGTCACGGCGATCATCATGATTTTCCAGTACGCCGTGTCTTTGCCCATCGCCGTCTATGCTTCCACCCACCAGTACTCCGTGGGCGATTATATCTCCTCCATCATAGGCTTCCTAGGTGCGGCCATACCAAACTTTATTCTGGCCATTGTGCTGATGTACCTATCCTATAAGTGGACCGGAAATGCGAACGTAGGCCTATTTTCCCAAGAAATGCTCCAAAATGGCGTTCATCTATACAATTTCGGTGAATTCCTAAAAAGAATGATCATTCCGATCATCGTCATCGGCACCAGCGGCACCTGCGGCATCATTCGTTCCGTGCGGGCCCAGATGCTGGACGAGGTTGCCAGACAATATACTCTCACCGCAAGGGCAAAGGGTGTTCCGGAGCGAACCATCATCATGAAGTACTGTTTCCGGGCAGCCATCAACCCCACTGTCTCCGGACTGGGAGGCGTCCTTTCCAGCTTGTTCTCCGGCTCCACGGTAACTGCCATGGTGCTCAATATGCAGATTCAGGGTCCGGTTCTCTTCAAAGCCCTTCAGGCGCAGGACATGTACCTTGCAGGCGCAATCGTCATGGTTCAGGCAGTTCTGGTGGTCATCGGCATCCTATTCTCCGATATCGCCCTTGCCTTCCTTGATCCAAGAATCCGTTATTCAGGAGGTGGAAGATAATGTGGAAAAAGAAAAGCAAATCAAATGAAGACTATTATCTTGCCTCTCAATGGACCTTGATGGGACGAAAACTGAAAAAGCATAAGCTGGCCAAACTGTCCATGCTCGTTCTCCTGATCTTGTATCTGTGTGCCTTTTTTGCTGATTTTCTGGCGCCCTACTCTCTGGACGAGTTCGATGCATTGTATAAGAACAGCCCTCCTACCGAAATCCACTTTACCCATGAGGGCAAGTTCGTGGGTCCCTTTGTATACAAGCTTGAAAAGACCATAGACAAGACGGATTTCTCCGTAAAGATCACTGAGGATACATCGGAATACTATAAGATCCGCTTTTTCACACACGGAACGCCCTACAAGATTCTGGGCCTGATTCCCTGCGACCTCCACCTGTTCGGCGTGGATCAGGGAAGCAATGGCGGAAGCGGCGCAAAGATCATGCTCTTCGGCACTGATTCTCTGGGCCGGGACATCTTCTCCAGAATCCTGCTGGGAAGCAGAATCTCCCTGACCATCCCCTTTGCCAGCGCCATCATCAGCTTCTTTCTGGGCGTCACCATCGGCTCTATCTCCGGGTATTTCGGAGGAGCCGTGGATATCGTGATCCAGAGAATCATCGAGGTAATCGGCGCCGTACCCCAGATTCCGCTCTGGATGGCCCTCTCCGCAGCGATCCCTCCGGGAATCTCAACCGTGAAGATGTACTTTTACATAACCATCATCCTCTCCTTTATCAACTGGACCGGAATGGCCCGGGTGGTGCGGGGAAAATTCCTATCCCTGAAGAATGAGGATTATGTCATGGCGGCCAGACTTTCCGGCGTATCCACATGGAAGATTATCTGGAAGCATCTGGTTCCGGGTTTCATGAGCTATCTGATCGTTTCGGTCACTCTGGGCATTCCGGGTTCCATCGTGGGCGAGACATCCATGTCCTATCTGGGTCTGGGCATCAAGTCTCCCGCAACCAGCTGGGGCGTGCTGCTTCAGGAGGCAAGCTCCGTCACCGATGTGGCAAGCAATCCCCACAAGCTGATCCCGATAATCTTCGTGACAATCACTGTTCTGGCCTTCAATTTCTTGGGGGACGGAATCCGCGACGCTGCCGATCCATATAAATAAAAGCTGATGTGCGTGCCAAAGCGCGCAAAAGAGGTATAAAATGAACAAAGAAAATATTCTTGAGGTCAAGGATCTACACGTTGATATCCATATGACGGAGGGACTTCTGACAGCGGTCCGAGGCGTGAACTTTGAGATGAAAAGAGGGGAAACTCTTGGTCTGGTGGGCGAATCCGGCTGCGGAAAGTCCCTGACCTGCAAGGCCATCCTTGGCATAAACGACAGAAAATGCGTTCCCAGCGGACAGATTCTGTTCGATTCGGAGGGCTTGGGCAAGGTGGATCTCCTCTCTCTGGATCAGAAGGGCAAAGAAATCCGCTCCATCCGGGGCAAGGAAATATCCATGATCTTTCAGGAACCCATGGTGGCTTTCTCTCCGATGTACACCATCGGAAACCAGATCAACGAGGCCACCAAGCTCCATATCACAAAGGACAAACAAAAGTCCAAGGAGATATCCATGGACGTCATGCGCAAGGTGGGTATTGCCAACGTGGAAAAACGCTACAACCAGTATCCCCATGAGTTTTCCGGCGGCATGCTGCAGCGGGCCCTGATCGCCATGGCGCTGGTGTGCAATCCCAAGATGCTGATTGCCGACGAGCCCACCACGGCTCTGGACGTGACCATTCAGGCACAGATTCTGGAGCTGATGAAAGAGCTGCAGAAGGACTTCAACATGGCGATCCTTTTTATCACCCATGATCTGGGCGTTGTGGCCAAAATGTGCGACAGAGTTGCTGTAATGTATCTGGGCAAAATCGTGGAGAGCGCGGCAGCCTCGGAAATTTACGCCAATCCCCAGCATCCCTATACAAGGGGGCTTATCGGCTCCGTCCATAAAATAGGCTCCAAAAAAGAAGACAGACTCTTTTCTATCGAAGGGACGGTTCCTCTCGCCATGAACCTGCCGAAAGCCTGCGGGTTCTATGACCGCTGCGACGTCCGCATCGAAGGGCTTTGCGACAAAGCGGAGCCTGAGCTGACGGAAATAGCTCCGGGGCACAAGATCGCCTGCTTCAACTGTCCCCACGAGGCCTGCAGGGCACAGCGGGAAAAGGTCGAGGAGGCCTTGGCCAAGGGCGCTTTGACCCAGAACCCCTCTGAGGATCCCGGCCCCGCAAAGGCTGTCCCCAAGAAAAAGAAGGGCGGTGCGCAATGAACAAAGACAATATTATGGAAGTCAAGGGACTTCACAAGCGCTTTACTTCCAAGGGCGTTACGGTAAAAGCAGTCACCGATGTCAGCTTCAGTGTAAAGCCAGGAGAGACCATAGGCATCGTGGGCGAATCCGGCTGCGGCAAGACCACTCTGGGACGCTGCATCGTCCGGGCCTACAATGCCTCCGAGGGCGAAGTTTTTTACCGGACCAAGGGCGGCGAGGAGCTGGACTTTCTCAAGGCAGACAAGAAAAAAATGAAGGAAATCCGCAAGGAGATCCAGATGATCTTTCAGGATCCCTACTCCTCCTTGGATCCGAGAATGACCGTTCTCGACATCATCAAGGAGCCTTTAAAAGCAAATTTCCCCAAGATGCCCAAGGATGAAATGGACCAGCGGGCAAAGGCCATGGCAGAGAAGGTGGGCCTGAACCCCATGTACCTGATGCGCTACCCCCACGCCTTTTCCGGAGGCCAGCGTCAGCGCATCGGCATCGCGAGGGCGCTGGTGATCGAACCCCAGATCATCGTCTGCGACGAAGCCGTCTCCGCCCTCGATGTATCCATTCAAGCGCAGGTGATCAATCTGCTGCGGGATCTGCAGAGGGAGCTGAAGCTGACCTATCTGTTCATCAGCCATGACCTCTCTGTGGTGGAGCATATCTCTGACAAGGTGGGGGTCATGTATCTGGGAAGAATGGTGGAGTTCGCCCCGGCAGAGCTGATGTTCGAGAAGCCCATGCATCCTTACACGGAAGCCCTGCTCTCCGCAGTGCCGGTGGCGGACCCCACCGTCCAGATGGAGCGAATTCCCCTGAAGGGAGAGATTCCCAATCCCGCCAATCCCCCCAGCGGATGCTATTTTCATGAAAGATGCCATTATTGCATTGAAAAATGCAGGACGGACGCGCCCGCGCTCACCGAGATGCCCGACGGAAGGCTCTGCGCATGCCATAGGGCCAAGGAGCTGAATCTGAAGGGCTTCGTCTATGACGAAGGGGCGGGAGCGGCACAATAAAAGCCTCTATCCGGCAATAAATTCTCAATACGGTAAAAAATGCGGCGGTAAAATCCCTTTCCGGGTTTCACCGCCGCATTTCTGCTATTTCTCTTCCGTCTTTTATCACCCTATTGGCCGGGTCTCACAAACGCCTCACCTCTTGGACAGTACCTCGTCCTCATAAGCCTTGATCACGCCATAGAAATCCTTGTCCGACGCCACACCGCAGCGCTCACAGTATTCGTTCCAGACGTCTCCGAAGGGCAGCGTCTTCACGGCCTCCTGCTCCGCCATCAGTTCCGTCATCCTATTCTCATCCTGCAGCTTCCTCAGAGCGGCGTTGGGGGTGCACAGCGCAGAGAGCAGAGCCTTCTGCCAGCTCCGGAAGCCCACGGCCCATGCGGACACACGGTTGATGCTGGCATCAAAATAGTCAAGGGCCATGTAGACACGCTTCAGACCGCCGCACCTGACGATCTCCTTTGCCATCTCTTTCGTCTCGTCGTCGAAAAGCACCACATGATCGCTGTCCCAGCGGATAGGTCTGGTAATATGCAGGGCGATCTCCGGAAAGAAGCACAGCAGCGCGGGAATCTTGTCCGATACCACCTCGGTGGGATGATAATGGCCGTTGTCCATCAAGGGCAGGCAGCCCTCGTGGGTGGCCGCAAAACTCAGGGCAAACTCCGCGCTGCCCGCCGTGAAGGCCTCCACGCCGATGCCGAACACCTTTGACTCCACACAGGGCTTTACCTTGTCCGAGTCAAAGGGCTCCGCCAGAATCTCCTCGATGGACTCCTTATATCTCATTCTGGGACCCATGCGGTCCGCAGGAACATCCTTATAGCCGTCGCCGGTCCAAATGTTCATGACGCAGGGAATCCCCGTCTCCTCCGCAAAATACTGGGAGATCCGGATGCAGGCCTTTCCGTGGTTGATCCAGAATCTTCTGGTCTCCTCGTCAGGGCTGGACAAGGTCAGTCCGTCCTTCACTCTGGGATGGGAGAAGAACGTGGGGTTAAAATCAATGCCCATGTTCCTTTCCTTTGCAAAATCCACCCACTTCTTGAAATGCTTGGGCTCGATCTTGTCCCTGTCCACAAACTCGCCGGACTCAAAAATCCCGTAGCAGGCATGGAGGTTCAGCTTCTTCTTGCCTGGCATAAGGCTCAGCGCCTTGTCCATATCCTGCATCAGCTGCTCCGGGGTCTTTGCCTTTCCGGGATAGTCCCCGGTGGTCTGAATGCCTCCGGTAAGAGGTCCGTCATGGTCAAAGCCTATCACATCATCCCCCTGCCAGCAGTGAAGGGATACCGGAGCCTCCATGCATGTCTGCAGGGCCGTCTCCACGTCCACGCCGTAAGAAGCATAGATCTCCTTTGCGGATTCAAATCTTTCCTTGTTCGTCATATCGTTTTTCCTTTCTTGATCAATATTTTGTTATGGGGAAGGACTCGAAGACACACGCTCTGGCCGCCTTCAGATCGGTCAGCTCTCCCGCCGCCATCATCTGCGCAGCCACGTTGCCGATGGCCGTGGCCTCCGTGGGCCCGGCATACACGGGTATGCCGGTGGCCTTAGCCGTGAGCCGGTTCAGATACTCCGCATTGGAGCCGCCGCCCACGATATGTATCCGGTCGTACCTCTTTTTCGTGATTTCCTCCAGCTCCTCCACGGTCTTGGCATAGCACTTGGCCAGACTGTTGTAGATCACCGAAGCCACTTCCGCTATACCCTCCGGCACCTGCTGCCCGGATTCCCGGCAGGCCGCCTGCACTTCCTCCGTCATATTGGCCGGCGCCAGAAAACGGTCGTCGTTACAGTCCACAATGGACAAAATATTGCACTTTGAAGCCTGTTCGCAGATCTCTCCAAAGCCCAGCCCGCCCCCGATCTCCTTCTTCACGGACTGGATCATCCACAGCCCCATAATGTTCTTCAGATAGCGGAAGCGATAGCCGTATCCGCCCTCGTTGGTCAGATTGCTGGCCTTGCTCTCAGGAGAGCAGTTGGCCTCCAGCAGCTCCGTGCCCATCAGAGACCAGGTTCCCGAACTGATATACAATGCATCATCGCTTTCCGTGGGAACGGCGATCACCGCGGAACCGGTGTCGTGGGTAGCAGGCACCACCACCTTGCAGTTATAGCCTACCTCCTTCTGAACTTCGGGTGTAAGCTCTCCCAGCACGGTGCCGGGGACTACCATCCTCTGGAAAATCTTTTCAGGATATCCCAGTCTTTTAATCAGATCCCTATCCCAGTCTTTGGTATCCGGGCTCACCAGCTGTCCCGTAGTCGCTTCCGTGTACTCCGTAGCCGCAACCCCCGAAAGCATATAGTGGAAATAATCCGGCATCATAAGCAGAATATGGGCTCTGTCCAGCTGCTCCGGCTTCTTTGTCTTCAGCGCCATAAGCTGGTAAATGGTGTTGAATATGGCCTTCTGGATCCCGGTGCGGGCATACAGCTCCTCCTCCGGAATCAGCTTGTAGACCTCCTGATCCATGCCCTTGGTGCGGCTGTCCCTATAGGCCGCCGCATTGCCTATGCGTTTGCCTTCTTCATCCAGAAGCACGAAGTCCACCCCCCAGGTGTCCACCCCCACACTGACGGGAATCCTGCCCTGTTCGGCGCATTTCTTCATACCCAGCTTGATCTGCGCAAACAGCTCGTCCACATCCCAGACAAGCTCCCCGTCCTTCTCCACCATGCCGTTGGGAAAGCGGTGTACCTCCTCAAGCACCATCTTTCCATCCTCCAGATGGGCCAGAATATGACGCCCGCTGGAGGCCCCGATATCAATCGCAAGATAATATGGCTTCATCTGCCATACCCCTCCTTCCTCTCAATCATGTGAGATTGTCGTGAGTCTATTGTACCATATCCCTCAGCACATAAAAAGGTATATTTTGATCTCATTTATTGCACATTCTGCACAAATCCCGTCCCTAAGGCTCTATTCCAAAGCGCAGGCTCTCAAGCAGCGCCGTATCTTCATACGCCCTTTCAATGGTTTCCTTCAGCATCTCCGGCTCCTCGTACTTCCCGCCGAAATGACTCATGTCTTTGGACCACTCGTTGGGATAATACAGTATGTCATCAAAATAGTCGGGAAATTTTTTACTCATCCAGGTTTTGTCGTACTCCTGAGCCAGAGTAGACACATGCTCCCTGAAAAATTCGGTTACAGGCGCAGGGTATAGATGCAGCGTAACCCCATTCTGCTCACAAAGTTCATACAGCTTTTTGACATACTGATCCGCTATCTCAAAAAAAGAACTCTGAGCATAGCTTTCCCTATTGAAATTGACATAATTCAGATATAGTTTCCGCAGGATGGGGGAATCTTCGATGAGCTGTACTATTTCCTTCTTTATAAAAACCTTACCGTACACACTGACCATGGCGTCCCGGGTATTTTCGTCCAGACGTTCCATGGCGTCCACTTCCGCATATGTCATGACGCCGTACCGGTAACTCCACTGCGTGTCAAAGGTTCTCGTGAGGGGAACCGGATGCATCACAAGAAATATATCTGTGGCCTCCGGATGATATTTCAAATACTCCTCCGCCAGAATATACTGCCCCGTTATCATAAAGGGCGCATTGCTGGCCTGCATGCTGATATGCTGGTTGTATTCCTGAAATTCATAAAACATCTGTCCGCAAATACTGTCCCCTATCAGCAGCTGTCTGGTTTGATCCTGCTTTCTGGCCCCGTCAAAGCAAGGCAGAACCTCATTGTCATCCATGAAGTCCTGGCTGTCCGTCCATTCTGCAATCCGCTGCCTATAGGGATCCTGCGTGGACAAGAAAATCACCCCCGCACAGATAGAAAGTATGATGCCGCAAAACACAATTCCCTTGCCGAACAACTTTTTCAAGCCCATAAACATATGTCCTCGCTATATCAATTCCGTCAAAAATTCGCATAAATGAATGTGGACGCCGCCTGCCCATAATTCCGCACTATGACAAGCAAAAGAAACAGAGTGATCCCGATGTACATTGTCCATCTCACAGCCAGATGGACTCTGTTCATGGTAAACGCCTCTACGGAAAATTTTCTTTCGTGGAGGAAATCTATCAAAAACACTATGACCATTCCCGCCAGCATAAAAAACAGATCAGCCTTCGTTCCCCCCAGCATATAGCTGCCGTAATAGGTCATTTGTTTAAAGTCAAAGTGAAAAAGAATCCTCTCCAAGATTTGAAAGGCCTGCTCCGCCGAATCGGCCCTGAAAAAAAGCCATGCAAAGTCCACAAGAACAAAAGTCAGCCCCATTTTGGCCAGCTGAAAAAACGCCGGCTGTCTCCTTTTCTCCTTAACGGAAACAATGCTTCCAGCAACCTGATAAAGCCCATGCAGGGCTCCCCAAATCAGAAAGTTGATTCCGAAGCCGTGCCATAGGCCGCTGACCAGAAAAGTGACCAATAAATTGAAATATTTTCTGCACCTGCCCTTTCTGTTTCCACCCAGAGGAATATATACATAATCCCGCAGCCATGAGGACAGACTGATATGCCACCGATTCCAGAAGTCCCGAATCGAAACCGCGAAATAAGGCTGCCTGAAATTTTCCTTCAGCTCAAATCCCAAAAGCTTTGCCGCCCCTATGGCCAGAGCGCTGTAACCGGCAAAATCGCAGTAAAGCTGCACGGCATATAGGATCGTCGCAAACAGCAATGTGGCTCCCGGCATGTTTCCATAGTCATTGTAAGCAAAGTCAACCATGGCCCCAAGTCCGTCCGCCATCACCAGCTTCAGTAAATACCCCCCCAGCAAGTAATAGAGCCCGCTGCGGGCTCTGCGGTAATCGAAATCACTGCCCTCCCTGATCTGAGGCAGCATGTCCTCTCCCCGCTGAATCGGTCCTGAGATGACCGTCGGGAAGAATGCCACGAACACCGCATATCTCAGGGGATTGCCTTCCGCCTTGACCCTATTTCTATACACGTCCACCACGTACCCAAGGGCCTGCAGCATATAAAAGGAAATCCCCAGCGGTGCCACATGGATCCCTCCAATAGGAATCCTATAAAGACACAGCGCCAGCACATTTACTAAAACACAGCCTCCCAGAAGGAACTTCCTCAGAATGCCCCGGCCTTTGCCCAACAGCAATCCCGTCCCATAAGTCGTTCCGATGCAAAATGCCAGCCCATAGGCAAAGCGTGGGTCATTTGAAAGATAGAACAGACAGCTGGCGAAAAACAGCCACACATACCTCCGCCTTCGGGGAAGCAGAAAATTGACCAGCACCACCATAGGTAAAAAAACAATCAAAGATAATGAATTCAGCGACATCTTCCGCTTCTCCCTATATCAAAAACGTAGCGCCGTTCTTCTTTCTGGACTCCTCCGCCAAAAAGACCACTCTATGGCCGGTCATGGAATCATCCAGCGCCGTGCAGCAAGGCGATGGCTCTCCCCCCTGAAGCAGCGTGACAAAATCATGGATAATGGCCTGATCCCCGCCCCCGTGGGCATTTCCCTGCTGCGCCTTGGAGACATCCACCACCTCCGCCGTCCTGCCTCCCGGCACATCCGGCGCAATGCGGTACACCGTGAACCGCTCCTCCTCAAAGATACCGAAAATCTCTCCCATGGTCCCTGTAATGTGAATATGCCGCCCCGACGCGGTGGAGCCGCCGTTCATGGAGAACGTGCCTGTAGCCCCGTCCTTGAAGCTGACCAACAAGGACTGATGATCCACGATCTTCAAATCACAGCGATATGCACAGCGGCTGAAGGGATTTTCCGGATTACTCAGCATGGCCACCCTCTCCTCTTCCGTGGAGTTCTCCCGGCCTATGTCATGCCAGATATTTCCGGTCCAGCGCTGGGGATGCTCGATATAGAGCCGTTTTGCCGAGTAGGGACATGTGCGCTCCACCGGGCAGTCCAAAAGGCAATGGGTTCCCGCCCCCTCCGGCGCCATCTCCGGCTTGAACTGAAACACGGAACCTATGCTGGACACGCTCACCGGATCATTCCCGCCCATGAGCCACGTCATGATGTCTATGTCATGGCAGGACTTTGACAGCAGCATTCCCGAACCGCATATCTCAGGGGATGCATACTTCCCTCTGACATAGGACACAGACTCATGGAAATAGCTCACCTGCTCCGCCATACGGATATTGATGACCCGGCCTATCTCTCCCCTTGCCACGATCTCCTTGATCCTGCGGTAGAAAGGCGCGTATCTGAGCACATGGCAGACCATGACCCGTCTTCCCGTCTCATGCTCGCATTCTATCAGCTGCTCCGCCTCCTGCCTGTTCACTGCAAAAGGCTTCTCCAGAAGGATATCATATCCGTGGCGAAGCAAAGGCAGGGATGTGGGCACATGCTGCTGATCCATTGTTCCATTGATGACGCCCTCCGCGAACTTCGGGACAGCCACCAGAGCCTCTACGGAAGAAAAGCAGTTTTCCTCCGGAATTCCGAAGGTCTCTCTGGCCACCTTCACCCGGTCAGGATTCACATCCGCAACCCCAACGATCTGGAACAGATCCGGATGCTCCAGCGCCTCTCTGGCATAAATCATGGACCTCACGCCCATGCCCACTATAATGATACGACTCGGTCTTGACATAATTCTCTCTCCTATTCCGCTTCTATAAGCGCCCTTCCCATACCCGGCCGCTGGGACCTGTTTCGGCGCATATCTATTTCTATTCCCCTTGATATTCCTCTTAATTATTCTTCGATCTTGCCTGCAAATTTAATGCGGTAGATCCGCCGCAGAGAATCATTGATCCGTTCCTCGGAAATATGTCCTTCCTGAATGGCCGCAAGGATTCCGTTGTACGCCTTCTCATAATCCTCTGGCATCAAAAGCATGTCGCAGCCTGCCAGAACCGCCATCACCGCCGCTTCATCCGCCCCATAATAATCGGAGATGGCAGCCATATTCATGGCATCCGTTATTATGACGCCATCGAAGGCAAGCTCCTCCCGCAGCACCCCCGTCACAAGCTCCTCCGAAAATATACATGGCTCATTGTTTCCCGTGAGGGACGGCGCAGCCATATGGCTGACCATAACCATCTCCGCCCCGGCGTTGATGCCTGCGGCAAAGACTGCGAACTCCTCCGCCCGGAACTGCTCTGCCGTCCTATCCGTGGAGGCCATTCCCTCGTGGGTGTCTTTTGTGGAGCTGCCGATCCCCGGAAAATGCTTCAGGCAGGCGGCGACTCCCTGATCTCTCAGGCCGCTGGTCATGGAGGCCACAAAGCCCGAAACGCTTCCGGCCTCAGAGCCGTAGGAACGCCCCTCCATGACGCTGCCCTCCACATTTGCCAGATCCGCTACCGGCGCAAAGTCCAGATTGAATCCCAGACCTGCAAGAGTGCTTCCTATGGAAACGCCTGCCTGATACGCATTGCCCGCATCCCCGGTAGCCCCGATGTCTCCGGCGCCGTCCACCTTAGGCCCTATGCCTGAAGAACCCACTCTGGCCACCTGACCGCCCTCCTCGTCCACCGCCAGAAACAGAGGATACTCGGCGTATGAAGCTGTATTTGTAAGCATCTGCCGCAGCTGATCCTCCGACTGTATATTCTTCTTGAAATAGACCAGACCTCCCACCGGATGCTCTGACAGAGCTTGTCTGGTGCCGTCCCCTGCCTGCACCGCCGTGCCCACTCCTGTGATGGTCTCAGGCGTAACAATGAAAAGCCCCGCCACCTTGTCCTCCAGAGGCATTCCCTCTATCTGTACATTGACGATCTCATCCAGCCTCTCCTCCGGTGTCTGCTCCGGAACAGCCGGAGTGGGTTCCGGGGTAGGCTCCGGCGTAGGAATCGCCTCCTCCGACCCGAAAATGCCGTCTATGGCGTCCTGCCTGTCCTGATCCTCCGACCCGCCCTGCTGGTCGTCCGCTCCTCCTGCGCCGTCTCCCTTCCCGAAGCCGATGTTGTTTTTTGTCAGATAATTCACCCCGTACACGGTTCCCGCCGCAGCCGCCAGAATCAGCGCCACAAGCACCACATAGGCCACCACCTGATTCCTTACCCTTCTCCTTCTTCTGGCTTCCCTCTTCTCCTGCTGGATCTGCTCTTTATCGCTCATAGGTATTCCTTCCCTTAATTTTCCCGAATCGCCGGTTTCCCTATCCATAATAAACCATTGTCCCATAATTTTCTACAAAAAATTTCACTTTATCTCAAAAAATGCCGCAAGGATTCTCCTCTGCCAATCCCTGCCGCATGTAAAAAGGGAAATGAACATAAGCCCATTTCCCTATCTTTCTTCCACTTTATCCTATGTATACTGTCTCTTTCGTATCTGGCAGAACCTATCGCATTTTCTTTCTTCTGTACACCAATGGAAAGATGATACGTTTATTATATTGTCTCATCCTACACTTGTCAATATGTTTCGACAATTTTCCAGAATTTTCTTTTTGCGTATTTGCGTTCCTTTTTCAACGAACCCCAACATACTATAGGTTTGTCAGAACAAAGATGTCATAGATCGCCTTTATGGCAGTCTCAAAATCGTCGTTTGCCACGCCGATGATGATGTTCAGCTCCGAGGAGCCCTGATCTATCATCTTCACGTTCACATTGGCATGGGCAAGAGCAGAGAATATACGCCCCGCCGTGCCTCTGGTGGACTTCATCCCCCGGCCCACCACTGCTATCAATGCCAGATCCGCCTCGATCTCCACTGCGTCCGGTCTGGCCAGACGGTAAAGACTGGCGGCCACCTTCTGCTCCTTGTGAACGAACTCGTCCTGATGCACAAAGACTGTCAGCGTGTCTATTCCGGAGGGAATATGCTCAAAAGAAATGCCGCTCTCCTCGAAGGCCTGCAGAACCTTTCTTCCGAACCCTACCTCCGAGTTCATCATGTCCTTCTCGATATTGACGGAACAGAAACCTTTCTTACCCGCTATCCCGGTGATGATATACTTGGATTTCTGACAGGTGCTTCCCACGATCCAAGTGCCGTTGTCCTCCGGCGCATTGGTGTTCCGGATATTGATGGGAATATTCTCCTGACGCACCGGGAAGATCGCATCTTCATGCAGCACCCCCGCGCCCATGTAGGAAAGCTCTCTCAGCTCCCTATATGTAATCACGTCTATCCCGATAGGATTCTCGATGATCCTCGGATCCGCTATAAGAAACCCTGACACATCCGTCCAGTTCTCATACACGTCCGCCCGGGCAGCCTTGGCCACGATGGATCCCGTCACATCGGATCCGCCTCTGGAAAAGGTCTTTATGGTTCCGTCGGGCAATGAGCCGTAGAAGCCGGGCACCACAGCCCTCTGACATTCCGCAAGCCTTGCGGAAAGCACCTTGTCGGTCTTGTCTGAATCGAAGTTTCCCTCTTCGTCAAAGAAGATCACTTCCGCCGCATCAATGAACTCATAGCCCAGATAGGCCGCCATGATGATACTGTTTAGGTATTCTCCTCTGGAAGCCGCGTAATTGCTGCCCGCCTTGGCCTTGAAGTTTTCTTCTATGATTCTGAACTCTTGGGAAATATCCAGCTCAAGCTTCAGGCCCTCTATGATCTCCTGATATCTGGCCTTTATTTCCCCCAGCTCTCTGCCGAAATCCCTGCCCTCATCCGCCAGATCATAGCAGGCGTAAAGCATGTCCGTTACCTTGGAATCCCCCTTGAAGCGCTTTCCCGGCGCAGAGGGCACCACATACCTTCTGCCGGCATCGCTGCGGATGATATCTCCTACCTTCTGAAACTGCTCTGCGCTCGCCAGCGAGCTTCCTCCGAATTTCACTACCTTAGACATGTCTCCCACTCCTCACATCCCATATTTTGTACCGTCATGCCCCCATCCCCATGCTCCCCCACAGCCGCCTACTTTTCGCTCTCTTCAAAGAGCCTGTCAATGAGTTTATATCCCTGGGCCGTGACATTTCCTGCCTTCGCCGCTTCCCTCTCATTGTAGTTCCATACATGCCTTAAGGGTCTGGCGCTGTCATACAGCATATAGGGCACGCTGTCCGGCGTGTGTGTCCTGATTCGTATGGGAGTGGGATGATCCGGCAGCACCAACAGCCGAAACGCCTCCCCCGACGCTTCCATCCTCTCCACCAAAGGGCCTATGACCCTCTGGTCCAGATATTCTATGGCCCGCACCTTTTTCTCCACGCTTCCCTGATGTCCCATCTCGTCGGGAGCCTCTAAATGGATATAGGCAAAATCATATCCCTCCTCTGTCAGGGCCCGCACCGCCGCGTCCACCTTTCCCGCATAGTTGGTGTCCAGCCCGCCGTTGGCCCCCTCCACCAGAGCCACGCCCATGCCCGCTCCCACGGCGATACCCTTGAGCAGATCCACCGCAGACACCATCATGCCCTTTTTTCCGGTCTTCTCCTCAAAGGAAGAAAGCTTCGGTCTTGTGCCTGCTCCCCAGAACCAACAGCAGTTTGCAGGGTTCAAGCCCCTTTTCTTTCTCTCCTCATTGATGGGATGGTTCACCAGAATATCATAGCTCTTCCTCATCATATCCCTCAGGGCCTGATCCTTCGGCAGGTACTGTCCGATCTTTTGGCCCAGCACATCATGGGGCTGGGCCAGCTCCACCACCCTGCCGCAGTTCCAGATCAGGCAGTGCCGATAGCTGGTTCCCACATAGAACTGATAGGTCTCGTCTGCCAGCCTGCTCTCCACCTCTCTCAAAAGCACGGCGCAGTCCTCGGTGCTGATCTCAGAGGAACTGTGGTCAATGATGGTTTTCTCTTCAAAGGGAACCTCATCCTCCGAGATTGTCACGATATTGCACCGAATGGCAATGTCCGTATCCTTCATGGGCACGCCGATGCTCAACGCCTCCAAAGGAGAGCGCCCCGAATAGAATTCTTTAGGGTCATAGCCCAGAACCGCCAGATTCGCCGTGTCGGAGCCCGGCTTCATCCCCTCCGGAATGGTATGCGCCGTCCCGATCTCGCTGAGTTTGCTGATCCTATCCATATTGGGCGTCCTTGCATACTCCAGAGGTGTCTTGCCCCCTAACTGCGAAAGCGGCTCGTCCGCCATGCCGTCTCCAAGCACTACGATATATTTCATCCCAATCCTGCTCCCGTCCGCCCGCCGAAACCGGGCATTTCTAAAACTCCCCTTAACCTATGCCGACGGCCCTGCATCCTTTTACAGAATCCTCAGGCATCCAAGAACAGCGTCTCCCAGCTCTGCGCATTTTGCGTCGAATTCGCCTTCTTTCATCACCGGAGTGATAAAGCCCATGTCCTCTCCGCCGGACCTCAAAAGGGCCCTGCCCTCCGGAAAAGCCTTCTCCAGCACGTCCTGCGATCCCGCCGCGGCCCTGACGAAAAATGCCCTCCGGGTCTGAGATGAGTCTGCCACCGAGGCCTCCTCCTGATTCCAGAAACACCACACCGTCTTGCCCGGATGCTTCGCACAGTCCACCACGTCGGCCACCACCGCGCTGGCGGTGGGAAGCTTTCCTGCTCCTCTTCCATAGAACATGGCGTCTCCCAGCATATTTCCCGTCACAAGCACCCCGTTGAACACATCGTCCACTCTGGCCAGCGGATGCCCTTCAGGAACCATGAATGGCGCCACCATGGCCACCACGCTTCCATCCTCAAGCATTTTGCCCAGCACCAGCGGCTTCACCACCATCTTGGCCACGCGGGCATACTCCAGATCTGCCTTGGAAATCTTGGTGATTCCTTCCATACGGATCTTCCCCGCGCTGACATTCTTGCCCGTCATCAGAGACGAGAGAATGGCCAGCTTGCGGCAGGCGTCCCAGCCCTCCACATCCGCCTCGGGATTGCGCTCGGCATAGCCCAGCTCCTGAGCCTGCTTGAGAGCCTGGCTGTAATCCATGCCCTCCTTGGCCATCTTTGTCAATATATAGTTGGTGGTGCCGTTGAGGATTCCTGTCACTGCCTGAATCCTCTCTGCAGTCAGCGCGCTGTTCACCGCTCTGATGATGGGGATGCCCCCTCCCACACTGGCCTCGAACATATAGTTGCAGCGATTGGCCACGGCCAGCTCCAGCAGCTCCGCCCCATGCAGCGCCACCAGCTCCTTGTTGGAAGTACACACGCTCTTTCCCGCCTCAAGTGCCCGCTTGGTATATTGATATGCCGGGCCTACACCCCCCATGACCTCGCACAGAACGCTTACCTCCGGATCCTTCAAAATCATGTCAAAATCATGTACGATCTTATCTTCATGGGGATCTCCAGGGAAATCCCGCAGGTCGAGAATGTACTTCACCGCGACTTCATCCCCGGCCTTCCTGCTTATCTCGGCATTGTTGCGCTCTATGACCTCCACCACGCCGCTGCCCACCACGCCGTATCCCAGCACTGCTATCTTTATCATTTTCGCTCCCATCCGCCTGATTTTTGCCGCCTCCTGCACCGCTGCCTATGCCGACGGCGATTCGGCCGGCAAAAACCAGACTTTCAAACTGTTTGTCCCATCACAGAGGATATTTGAACGTAAGAGTCTGCACGATGGCTCTGGCCTGAGGAATGCTTTCTTCTCCCCCTTTGATCACCAATGCGATGGCCTCGGCAATCTTGTCCATGTCCTCCGTATTCATGCCTCTGGACGTAACCGCAGGAGTTCCCAGACGGATTCCGCTGGTGACAAAGGGCGACTGGGGATCGTTGGGTATGGTATTCTTGTTGCAGGTGATGTGAGCCTTGTCCAAAAGCTTCTCCACCGCCTTGCCGGTGAGGCCGTAGGTGGTCAGATCCACCAGCATGAGATGGTTGTCCGTGCCGCCGGACACGATCTTAACGCCCCTCTCCAGCAGTCCCCTGCACAGCGCCTGCGCATTGTCGATGATGCCCTTCTGGTATGCCTTGAACTCCTCTCCCAGAGCCTCCTTGAAGCAGACGGCCTTGGCCGCTATCACATGCATCAGGGGTCCGCCCTGAATGCCGGGGAAGATGGCCTTATTGAAATTATACTTTGCATTGACCTCGCTGCTGGCCAGAATCAGTCCTCCTCTGGGACCCCTCAGCGTCTTGTGGGTAGTGGTGGTGGTCACGTCTGCATAGGGAATGGGGCTCGGATGAAGCCCTGCCGCCACCAGACCGGCGATATGGGCCATATCCACCATGAGCACTGCGCCCACCTCGTCCGCCACCTCCCGGAATTTCTTGAAATCTATGGTGCGGGCATAGGCCGACGCCCCTGCGATGATCATCTTAGGCTTCGCCTTCACCGCAATTTCCCGCAGTTCTTCATAATCTATAAATCCTTCTTCGTTTACGCCATAAGGAACGATGTTGAAATATTTTCCGGACATGTTCACCGGGCTTCCATGGGTCAGGTGTCCGCCATGATCCAGATTCATGCCCATGATGGTATCCCCGGGGCTGCACACCGCAAACTGCACCGCCATGTTGGCCTGTGCCCCGGAATGAGGCTGCACATTGGCATACTCGCAGCCAAACAGCTCCTTTGCCCGTTCAATGGCAAGATTCTCCACCACGTCCACGCACTGGCAGCCGCCATAGTATCTCTTTCCCGGATAGCCTTCCGCATATTTATTCGTCAGAGGGCTTCCCATGGCCGCCATCACGGCCTTGCTCACCCAGTTCTCGGAGGCGATCAACTCGATGTGGCTGTTCTGTCTGGCCTCTTCATCTACGATAGCCTGAGCGATCTCAGGGTCGATAGCTCTTACTTCATCCAAAGAATACATCCCAAATCCTCCTTTTTTCTCGACATATGGTACGATTATAGCATAGAATGGGCGGAATGCAAACAAAATTTTAAAGACTTGCCAAGGAGTTGTTTACGAAATTACTTTTAACTGTTAAAATAAAAACGGCACTGAACCAAAAAATATACAAGCGAAAATACATAAAAAACGAAAAGGAAGTGAACCTCCATGTATCACATCATCATCAACCCCGCCTCCCGTTCCGGCAAGGCATCAAAAATATGGCAGAAACAGATAGAGCCGGCGCTCCAAAGAGAGGATATTTCCTACCGCGCCTACTTTTCCCAAAAGGCCGGCGACGTAGCGCGTATTGCCCGAAGCATTCTGAACGCTTGCGAGGAGATTCCCCTGAGACTCATCATACTGGGCGGAGACGGCACCGTCAACGAAGCCCTGCAGGGCATGACGGACACGTCCCGAATCCTCCTCGGCTACATACCCACCGGCTCCAGCAACGATCTGGCCAGAGATCTGGGACTTCCCAAGAATCCCTTGGCCGCATTGGATCTGATCTTGCATTCCGGATTGCCCATGTCCATGGATCTGGGCACCGTCACCTACCCTGACGGGGAAATGCGGCGCTTTGCCGTCAGCTGCGGCATCGGCTTTGACGCGGCAGTCTGTGAGGAAGCGCTGCGCTCAAAAATAAAGCGCACCATGAACAGACTGGGGCTCGGAAAACTCACCTATCTGGGAATCGCCCTGAGACAGCTCTTCGCCTCCAGAGCAGTGTCCGCTACCCTGACCGTGGGAGACGGCTCCCCGGTCAGCATCGGCAACATGCTCTTCGTTGCATGCATGCTCCACCGCTTCGAGGGGGGCGGCTTCATGTTCGCCCCGGACGCAAGCGCGGACGACGGGATCTTGAATCTATGCGCCGTGGGGGATCTGTCAAAGCTTTTCATCCTTTTTGCCCTGCCCACCGCCTTCAAGGGAAAACACTATAGGTTCCGCGGAATCACTCCCTACGAGGCCTCCGTTCTCACCATAGAGACCACGCAGCCCCTCTGGGTCCACACAGACGGGGAGGTCTATCGGCGCAGCCGCCGCATTGAAGTCTCCTGTGAGCGCCGGGCCATCCGCATTCTGCGCTGAGATCATCTTTTCCAGCCGCGCACAAACCTTAACGAATTCTAAAGAATATTTAAGAAGCTCCTAATTGACTTGATTTTACCTCCGTCTGGTTATAAGATATGCTTCGAAACCGATGGACAAAGTCAATTCTGCAGAGGCCCGTCCATCCAGCAGATCTGCAGATACAGAGAAAGGTAAGGTTAAAGCGCAATGAACAAGCTCAAAAACCTATATGCAAAATATAGACACGGCATCCCTCTGCTGATTTACATGGCAGTCTATCTGGGATGGTTCGCATGGCTGGAGAAGACCAACCAAAAAAACTTCTACGTCATTCATGTGGATCTGGATGACTATATCCCGTTCGCTGAAGTGTTTGTGGTTCCGTACCTGCTCTGGTTCTTCTATGTAAGTGCAGTGGTGGTGTACCTATTGCTCACCGACAAGCAGAATTTCAATAAATGCTTCGCGTTTCTGGCCACGGGTATGACGGTGTTTCTGCTTATATCCACGCTATGGCCCAACGGCCACCATCTCCGCCCCCCCGTAATGCCCAGAGACAATGTCTTCACCCAGATGATCTCAATGCTGTGGCAGGCGGACACTCCTACTAACCTATGGCCCAGCATCCATGTGTACAATTCCATGGGCGCCCATTTCGCCCTCACACACAGCGCGCTGGGAAGGAAAAAGAGCATGAGGATAGCGTCCGGCATATTGGCACTGTCCATCATTCTCTCCACCATGCTTATCAAACAGCATTCCGTTTTCGACGTGGTCACGGGCATAGGCCTTGGCTCCGTAATGTACCTTCTTGTATACAAAAGAGAATCTCTGCTGTCCCCGAGAGCACAGCGAAAGAAGGGAGAAAGAACCCCTCAGGCCAGCTAGGCCCGAGGGGTTTCTCTTTAGTTGAACTTGAATATTCTCTGACATATCTTGTAGCTCTCCACGGAAATCTTGCGGCCCCCCCGTCCCGGAAGGTTCATAGCGCTGCCCATGATTCCGTTTCGCATCCAAAGATACAGCTTTCTGTCTTTTCCCTTCAGATACTGCCACAGCTCTTTTTTCATCTGGAGGCTCTCTTTCGTGTCCGCCCGGATCAGAAGAATGGATGATACCGTGGTGATGATCTCCAGATAATTTCGCATATATTGATACTGGCGCTTGTTCTTCAAAAGCTCCTGCTTCTTGTCCACCAGATAATCGATCATCAGCTTATTGACCTTTAGCTGCTGGTCGATCCGGGATATCATGATCTCCTCGTTCACCGACTGGTCCGCTCTTCCGATATAATAACGGTAGAAATTGACATCCAGATAATACATGTTCTTCACATAGGGCAGAGGTTCAAATACATAGAGGTTGTCCACATAGAACGTGTGCTCCGGCAGCTTCAGCCCGCATTCCTTCAACAGTCTGGTACGAAAAATCACGGAATGCATCAGGATGTAATGCCCCTTGGTGAAATGATGGCAGTCCTCCCATGTGAATATAGTATCACGGGGCAGTATATGGCGGTAGTGCATGATCTTCCTGCGTTTCTCCCCCTCCTTCTCATAGACGAAGTTGCAGACCAGCATGTCCAGTGTCCTGCTGCCTCCTGCAAGATGCCTCAGGGTGTCCAGCACCTGCATATATGCCTCCTGCTTCACCCAGTCGTCGCTGTCCACCACCTTGAAATACAGCCCTGACGCGTTCTCAAGCCCCTTGTTCACTGCGGCTCCGTGGCCTCCGTTCTCCTGATGCACCGCCTTGACGATGTTCGGAAAATTCCGGGCATATTCATCGGCAATTTCCCCTGTTCTGTCCTTCGTAGAGCCATCGTCCACGATAATGATTTCCACGTCATCACCGCCCGTCAGCAGCGAATCCACACATTTCCTCATATAGCCCTCGGAATTGTAGCATGGGATCGCTATAGACAATAGTTTCATCTTAATTTTCCTCCGTTCCACCACAGTTTTTGTTCTCTCACTCCTCTTCAGGCAGCCCTAATCCCTTCCCTTAGGGTTCCCCGTATTCCTGCAAATATTTCTTGTATGCCCCGAATGCAGAGGGAATGGGATATTTTTCCCTGATCTCCCATGGTTCAATGTACAGCCAGTCTTCCGGCATACCCTTTCCGGGCTTAGATGCCAATTCGTCCACTCTGACCATGTATCCCTTCATATGCCATTCCCTATGGGTGAATACATGCTTTGCATCCTCCAGCGGCCTGACGCGCAGAATGCAAAGCCCCTTCCCCCGCAGATATCCGGCCACCTCCTCCGCCGTGCAGAAGCCGTCAATGGAAGGAAACTCATACATTCCGGCCAAAAGCCCCTTTTCATTCCGTCTTCTAATGGCCATTCTGTCGTTATCCAAAACCATCAGAATCGTTCTCTCCTCAATCTTTCGAGGCGCTTTTTTCTGCTTTTGGGGATAATCCAGCTCCGTTCCCGTCCCGTGAGCCATACAGACCTCCGCCAGAGGGCAGCTCCCGCAAAGAGGCGCTCCGTTGGGCACGCACACACAGGCTCCTATCTCCATCAGAGCCTGATTGAAGTCGCCGGGACGTGCTGCCGGCATGATCTCCCTCAAGTCCTGCTCCACGGCCTCCTTCACCTTAGGATCGTCCACCAGCCGGGAATCCTGACGGAATCTTGCAATGACCCTCAGCACATTCCCGTCTACTGCAGGTTCGCGCCGCCCAAAGGCAATGGACGCGATGGCCCCCGCCGTATAGCTGCCGATACCGCATAGGCCCAGCAGCCCTTTTCGGCTGTCCGGCATTTTCCCGCCATGCTCCTTCATGATCTGGATTGCCGCCTTCTGCAGGTTCCGGGCACGGTTATAATAGCCCAATCCCTCCCAAAGCTTCAAAAGATGCTCCTCGTCCGCCTCCGCAAGGGTCTCAATATCCGGAAACGCATCCATGAAGCGCCGAAAATACGGCTTCACGGCCTCCACTCTGGTCTGCTGCAGCATGATCTCCGATATCCAGACCCGGTATGGGGTAGGATCCTTGCGCCAAGGCAGAACACGCTTATTGGTATCATACCATTTTAGCAGCAAATTGGGAATAGCCCCAAGGCTCCCCTTCCTAAAGATTTCCTTAATGTTTTCTACAGATTTCCCCTCTTTAACGGCAATTTTTCCTGACGGTTCTACCAGAGGGAACCTAAGCTTTTCTTCTCCGAAGCCTTCTCCTAAAGCTTCCCCTAAAAATTCCGCTCCGCAAGCTTTAGATGGCCCCAATACAACAAGCACAGGCCGGTTCACCTTTATGGCCCCCGGCGTTACATGACAGTCATATGCGAGAACCTCCACTCCCTCCTCGGCGGCCCGGCAGAGAGCATCGGCAAACTCCGGGTGCGTATCCCGATTAGGCGTAAAAAACCTTACGCCCTCCATCTGAACCACGAACAGCACCACTGCCCGATACCCTGCCCGCCTCGCCTGCATCAGCTCTTGAACATGCTTCACAGCCCGGTCCGACGGGGCATCCGGAAAGCGAACCACGCCTTCCTCCTCCAAGGTCACTCCCTTCACTTCCAGAAATATCCTATCGTCTTCCGTCTCTATATAGAAGTCAAATCTGGAGTTCCCATATGTCTTCTCCGGCTGCACCAGCTTTGTGCCGGGAAACAGCGTCCCCTCCCTAAGCCATTCTCCCACCGCCCTGTTGGGTGCCTGCGAATCCATGTTGATGATTCGGTCTCCTTTGCGCACAGCCACCAGATCATAGGCGGTGGAACGCTTGGGGCTGTGGCTTTTCTCAAGGAACACGCCGGCCCCCGGCAGCAGCAGCTCCCGGCATCTGCCCGTGTTTTTCACATGAACCCTCTCCGTGCTGTCTCCTATTTCCACCTTCGCTATGAACCGATTAGGGCGTTCCACAAAACGCCCCTCCACCACATTTTTATATTTCATTCATTCGTTCCGCCAATTCCCTGTATTTTCAAAATTCTTTGGCCTTACAGCCCCATGCATGCCATGGCAGAGGCGCTGCTGTAGGGCACTCTCGCTGAAGGAACTGCCTGAGCCGCGCCGGATGTATGGATATTTTGATCGTCAAAGAATATCTGTGCGCCGAAAGCCTTCAGCACATCTTTTTTAGGCATGCCTCCCAGAAAGAAAGCCTCGTCCACCCTCACGTTCCAGGCCCGCATAGTGCGTATCACTCTCTCGTGCGCAGGCGCGCTGCGGGACGTCACCAACGCCGTGCGGATGGGACAGTATTCCGTCCCCAACTCCCTCTGCAGATCCGAAAGCTTCTTCAGGAAATGGGCAAACGGTCCCTCCGCCAGAGGCTCTCTGGCCCGGGCCTTCTCATTCTCCTCAAATGCGTTCAGCCCCTTCTCTATGAAGATGGCCTCCGACTCGTCCGTAAATATCACCGCATCTCCGTCAAAGGCAATCCTTATCTGATACTCGTCCTCCTTGCCGTCCCTGCCGCCCCGCAGCCATGGTATCACCTGCGCCCTATGCTCCGTACATATGATCCCGGCTGCAATACCGCTGTCTATGGCGCACTGCACATCATCCTCATACGCCGACAAGAAAAGATCCGTTTGGAATGCCGCCAGATAGGGCGCCAGAGATGCGCCGCTTGCCAGCACCGACCGGGTGATGTTCAGACCGTAATGCTCAATGGCATTGAACACCCGCAGCGAAGTGTCCGGGCTGTTGCGGGACATGATGACCACTTCCACCAGATTTCCTCTCCGGCTGTATCTGTTCAGCCGCAGCAGAGACTCTATCAGACGAAATCCGGGCCCCGGCTTCAATATGTCCTGCTCATGCTCTACCTGATATCTGCAGTACGCCTCAAGCCCCTGACTCTCAAAAATCTCATTTTCCACTGTGAGGTCAAACAGCGCTCTGGAGGAGACCCCTATCACCATCTTACGGCCCGCCTGCTCTGCGGACTCCTCCTCTTCCGCAAAGCCCTTTTGCCCAACGGCCTTCTCCTGCTCTATGGTCTTCTTTTGCCCTATTTTCCCCTCTTGCTCCCTAAGGCACTCCTCCGCAGGCAGACATGAATATTCTTCTGCTGCAAAACAACTCTTTTCCATACGCCCTCCCATATCCCAGACACAGTGCCCGGCCTTTCATGAATCCCTATCCTCACAAGCCGTAGTTCAGAATCCTGAGAGCCCCTCCCTGCCGCTCTCCCTTATCTCAAGCGGTTGCATTCATAATGCTCCAGCGTCAGAAGGCAGGCCCTCAGGGCCTCATATCGTTCCTCCATGTCCCCTTCTTCTATCTCAATATCGCAGGCTATGGCCATAGTGGTAAGCATCTCGTCCGTAATCCTATGATGCAGGCCTGCGAGAATGTTCAGCTTCTGTTCATAACTGTCGGAGTCTAAAAACTCCAGCAGCAGAGGATCCAGCGCCGGTTCCTCTGCCTGCCATGTCTGGTCCGCGGCTGCCGGTTCTCCCCCTGCTGCATCGGCCTGCTCTGCCGAATCCCTCTCCAGCTCCGACTCAGCCGTCTGCCTTGCCGCCTCGGCTCCCTGCAGCTGAAACCGGAACTCCTGAGGGGCATCCGGGTATTTCTCTCGGTCTACCCTTTCCACGAACATGGCAAGAGGTCTGGCATATGTCTTGAAATCTCCGTACATAGCCTGATATATCACCAACAGCTCTCCCGTCTCGCTGTGTTCAGCAATGGCCGTGACCTGATACAAGTCTCCTTTAAAATGCTTGTAGATCTCATGTGCTCTCGGAATAAACGACATTTGAACGGCTCCTTTCCATATCTATCTCTTCAATCAATTCGGCTGCTGCAAAAAACTCCAAGACAGCTTCCGCCTTGTGCATCTTTTATATCTGCACCCATTCCCATGGCATACATAGAAAGTATACCCCTATTTTCCAAAAATGTCATGTACTTCCTCTCAATACTTTTTAAGTACTTTCCTTAGCTGTTCCGCGATACAGATATGTGACTTCAAAAGCTCTTTCATAGTCCAAAGTGCTTTCTCTGTATAGAACATATGTTTGTTTTGTTTCTATAGCATACTATACTTGGTTCCATTTGTCAATGCCTTAGAATGTATTCATACTATTATTTTTCGAGTCCAATAAAACTCTCACAAAACCTAAATAAAAAAATCCGGCCTACCTCCCCCTCGAAGGCAGACCGGAATTGCATTTATTATAGTATCACTTAAGCCCTATTTCGGGAGAGCCCTTTTCGCTTAACCCCAGAAGCGTCGTTTTCCTTATAGGGACGCACCAGCATCCAGCATATCCCTGCCGCCAGCAGAACGGCAACGGCCATGCCCGCCACACTCCCGTTCCCGGCAAAGAAGCTTCCCATCTGATAGATCACAAGTGAGACAACATAGGCGAAACCGCACTGATAGCCCACTGCAAACCAAGTCCACTTTGCGCTGTTCATCTCTCTGCGGATGGCGCCGATGGCCGCAAAGCAAGGGGCACAGAGCAGATTGAATGCCAGAAAGGAATACGCCGCTGCCTTTGTCATACTCACAAAGTCCAGCACCCCGAACACGCCCACCACCTCTTCTTTTGCCACCAGCCCCATGACGGTTGCAATGGCAGCCGTGGCATCGTCAAAGCCCAGAGGTCTGAATATCCACTTGATCCCGTTTCCGAATGCCCCCAGAACGCTGTCTGCCAGCTCCATTTCCGTGCTGAAGCCAAATGCGCCGTCCACCCAGCCCAAGCATGATCCCGCCCAGATCAATATAGAAGAAAGCAATATAATAGTGCCCGCCTTCCTGATAAACGAACGGCCCCTCTCCCACATGCTCCGCAGAACGTTGCCCACGGTAGGCCAATGATAAGCAGGCAGTTCCATTACAAAGGGAGCGGGATCCCCTGCAAATATCCTTGTCTTCTTCAATAAGATGCCTGAAACCACGATTGACCCTATGCCCAGAAAGTATGCACTGGCAGCCACCAGACCGGAACCGTTAAAGAGCGCTGTTGCGATCAGGGCGATGACAGGCAGCTTTGCGCTGCACGGAATAAATGTTGTAGTTATAATAGTCATCCTCCGGTCCCTATCGTTTTCAATGGTGCGGGAAGCCATAATACCCGGCACACCGCATCCGCTGCCGATGAGCATAGGTATGAAGGACTTGCCGGAAAGGCCGAACTTCCGGAAAAGCCTATCCATAATGAACGCCACTCGCGCCATGTATCCGCAGGCTTCCAAAAAAGCCAGAAACAGAAACAGCACCAGCATCTGGGGGACGAAGCCCAGCACGGCCCCCACGCCCCCCACGATGCCGTCAAGGATCAGGCTCTGGAGCCAATCCGAACAGCCAATGGCATCCAGCCCCTTTTCCATCAGGATAGGGATGCCGGGAACCCATATACCGTAATCGGCGGAATCCGGTGTCTCCTCAAGCAGCAAATCCACGATATGGGAGATGTCGAAACCGGCCTCCGTCATGGCCCCTCCGTAGGAGGCATAGGCCTCCTGAAATCCTCCGAAGCTTCCCTCCCCCACAGCTGCCAGCACCTCTTCCGCGCCTATGCATTCCGCAGCTGCAGCCTCCCGGACGATCTCTTTCATCTCCTCCGTGAAAAGAACGTCCCTCGCATATACATCGCAGGCCTCAGCATAGTCAGCGCCCCCTATGCCCAAAAGGTGCCAGCCGTCTCCAAACAATCCGTCGTTGGCCCAGTCGGTGACGTAAGTCCCCACCGTAGTGACGGAAACATAGTAGACCAAGAACATCACCGCCGCAAAGATCGGCAGCGCCGCCCATCTGTTGGTTACTATTCTATCAATCCTATCGGACATCGATAACTTGCTGCTGCCTTTTTTTGTTGCCGCCCCCTTCCCTACGCGGCATTCCTCCATTATAGACGAAATGTATTCATACCGCTGGTTGGCGATAATGCTCTCAGTGTCGTCTTCCATAGCTTCCTCCAGAGCCTCTATCTCTGCAGACACATCGGGCGCATTGCCAAGCATAGCGGATATCTGATGATCCTTCTCCAGAAGCTTTATGGCATAAAATCTCCTCCGCCCTTCCTCCACGCTGCCTCCCAGCTTCGCCTCCGCCGCCAAGATGGCTTCCTCAAGCTCTTGGGAGAATTCATGCACCTGCCGCATCGCCGGCCCCTCCGCCGCCAGAGCCGCCGCCATGGCTGCTGCCTCCCCCACACCTGTGCCTTTCAATGCGGAAATCCCCACCACCCGGCAGCCCAGTCTCTCCGCCAGCTTATCCATATGTATGGCCGCTCCGTCCTTCTCCATCAGATCCACCATGTTCACCGCCATGACCACGGGAATCCCCAGCTCCATGATCTGCGTGGAAAGGTACAGGTTCCTTTCAATATTGGTGCCGTCCACAATATTTATAATTACATCCGGCTTTTCATGAATCAGATAATTCCTCGCCACCACCTCCTCCAGCGTATAGGGAGACAAGGAATAGATACCCGGCAGGTCCGTGACTATAATGTCTCCCAGAGCATCCACGCCAAAAGATTTCTTCAGCCTTCCCTCCTTCTTTTCCACCGTGACGCCGGGCCAGTTCCCCACGAACTGGTTAGAGCCGGTAAGGGCATTGTACAATGTAGTCTTGCCGCAGTTTGGATTTCCTGCCAACGCTATTTTGATCGACATTTTCTCTTTCCTTCTTTCCTTTTATTCATGACAATAGAAAACTCGCGAAGCGTGGCTTCTATTGTTTGTTGCGTTCACTCCACCTCTATCATTTCCGCATCCGCCCTGCGCAGGGAAAGCTCGTACCCTCTCACTGTGACCTCCACCGGATCCCCCAGCGGCGCCACCTTTCTCACATAGACCTCCACCCCTTTCGTGATCCCCATATCCATGATGCGCCTCCTCACAGGCCCTTCTCCGGACAGTCTTCTGACCTTGACCGTCTGCCCGCAGGCAATATCCTTCAACGTTTTCATATTTTATTCTCCTCTCTTTTCTGCTTCCGCTTCTCTTTCCTGCTTCTGCTCCTTTCTCCTGATTCTGGTTCTGGTTCTCTTCCTTCTCCGCTTCTTTCTCTTGCTTCTGGTTCTCTTCCTTCTCTGCTTCCACTTCTCTCCTGCTTCTGGTTCTCTTCCTTCTCTGCTTCTTTCTCCTGCTTCTGATCCTCTTCCTATTCCGCTTCTTTCTCTTGCTTCCGCTTCTCTTCCTATTCCACTCCCTTTCTTGCTTCCGCTTCTCTTCCTACTCCACTTCTCCTTCCTGCTCCCGCTTCTCTTTTCTTCTCCGCTTCTCTTTTCTTCTCCGCTTCCCTTTTCTTCTCCGCTTCCCTTTCCGGCCTCTTCCGCCACCGGCCTCCTTCCATACAGCGCCCAGTCCTCTTATACCATGATCCGGTTCGCCATATCCTTTCCGATCGCAACCCGGGATTCCTTTACATTGACTATGATATTTCCTCCCATCTCCGACACAACAGTCACTGAGCCTCCCGCCACAAATCCCAGACTTTCCAGAAACTTCCGAACCTCCGGCCTTCCGCCCACCTTCTTGATGATGCTCATCTCTCCCTTCCGAGCCATTGACAACGGCATATTTGTACCTCCTTTTTCCTATTTTTTTCCCAGCTATGGAGCAAGGAACAAGTCTCCGCAGCCATACTTTGAAAATCATATTTTGAGAATGATTTTCATTTTCATATATAGTATATGCAGACTTACGTCCATTGTCAATGATTTTTTCAAAAAAGCTGTTTGCAGCATACACTCAGGCATGATAAAATGGGAAGCACCTAGAAAACATGGACAGAAGAAGGAGAACGCAATGGAAGAAAGACTGAACTATGGAGCATTGTCCACAGAAAACAATAATCCCAGAACCGCAAATATCGACAAAATGGACGCCCGGCAGATCGCAGAAGTCATCAATGAGGAGGACAAGACCGTGGCTTGGGCAGTGGAGAAGGAGCTTGACTCCATTGCCGCCGCCATCGATCTGCTTGCCGATGCGCTGAGAGCAGGAGGCCGCATCTTTTACTGCGGCGCAGGCACCTCCGGAAGGCTGGGCATGCTGGACGCCTTGGAATGTCTTCCCACCTATGGTCTGGCGGACACCGTCATCGGCCTTATGGCAGGAGGCCGCCGGGCCCTATACGATGCTACGGAGGAGGCCGAAGACAATTACGATGAAATCTCTGACATGATGAAGGAGCACGGGTTCCATGCTCCCGATGTCTGCGTAGGTCTGTCCGCCAGCGGTTCCGCAGAATGCGTCAAGGGCGCCATGGACTATGCAAGAATCTGCGGAGCAAAAACCGTCTCCGTCACATGCAACAAACAGAATCCTCTGATCCTGCGCTCCGACATATCCATATCGGTAGTGGTAGGCCCCGAAGTCATCAACGGCTCCACCCGCATGAAGGCCGGCACCGCCCAGAAAATGGTTCTGAACATGCTCTCCACCGGGTCCATGGTACGTTTCGGCCGGGTTCGCGGCAATTATATGGCCTACATGGTTCCCACCAACAAAAAACTGCAGGATCGGGCAATACGAATCATCATGGACAAGACGGGCGTCTCCCAAGACGAGGCCGCAAGACAGCTGCGCTCTGCCGACAACGTAGTCGCAGCCGCCATCGATGCCATCGAAGGCGGCTGCGTCTGATTCTGATGCTGCTAAGGCCATGAAATAACCGGCTTATGGCCTGCAAATATCCGGCTTACGGCCTGCGAAAATCCAGCTCATGGACCGCAAATATCCGGCTTACGGCCTGCGAAAATCCGGCTCATGGCCTGCAAAAATTCGCTTTACGGCCTGCAAAATCAGCTTCCAAAGCCGAAAAGCTTCCTATAATCCTCGTACAGCCCCACGGAGTCCGGATGTCCGCAGAAAGCTTTCGTTCCCGGACGGTTCATCAGGCCCATGTACTGGTAACACAGCACTGTGTCCACATAGGGGGAAATGCTTTCCAGCTGTCGTCGGATCCTATCAATATCGGCAGGAACCAAGGCGCTCTTATATACCTCGCCTTCAAACCCAAACAGCTCCATATCCGCCCATAGGGCGCTGCGCCCCGCAAGATCATGCACCCGGCGCAGCGCCTCATAAAAGGCCGCCGTCTCCTCCGGCTGGGACTTCCTTACCCCCACCTCGTCCTGATAAGCGATTATGTCCGCATCGATCCGCTCCAGCTGCTCCACATAGGCATCGTCCGCCTGCAGAAGCCTCGTCCCATAGGGGGCGATCAGCACCTTCGATTCCGGCAGCAGGCTGCGCCCTCTGGCTGCATATTCATTGATATAGCGAATAAAATCCTCATCAAAATGACCGTTGATACATGCCTCGTCCGGCAGATACCAGCCATAGAAGGACTCATGGGAGCCGTAGAGCAGCACCAGCTGCTCCATGGCGCGGAATGCTCTGGCGCGCACGCCGGAGTCGTTCCTATTTACGTAAGATTTCTTCCAGTCACCGTAAAAGCCGCAGGAAACAAATACCTTCATGCCGTATTTGTCCGCTGCCTCAAGGAGTGTCCCCAAGGGATCCCTGCAGGGGAAGTCCGCCTTGGGATAGATATCTGTCCGAAAATAGCTCTCCTCAATTCCCGCAAAACCGCTCTCCTGAGGATCTGCCTCCTCCACGAGACTGCTGCAAAGCAGCACTATGTACTTCATTTGGAGGGAGGCCATCTCTGCAATCTTCTCCTCCCACTGCGATGCGTCGAAATGCTTACAGACCGGATTCCAATACTTCCCTTCCACCCTGCTGTGATGCTGGAACTCGAACCAAGTACCCTCAATAGGCTTCAACATTCTTTTTCCTCCTAAAATATTTGATTTTTTTACAAAATATTTCAAAAAACTGTTGACAAATACCAATCCTTCCTATATAGTAATATATGAATTCCCCTTTTATTGACAAAAGCACCCAAGAATTTCTTGCGCGTGCTTTTGTCTTTTAAATTTCAGGGAGTTCATCGGAAAATTCCCATGGCCGTGGTAGCCGGCAAGATCAATCTCTTGTGTCATTCCCATTCATTCCCGCCAGCTTTTCGACTATTTTCGACTACAGTCATCCCAGAATGTCCTGCCCCGTTTCACAGCGCATCTTCTCCAGATAAGGCTCCGGATCCCTCTCCATCCTCACCATAGTGTCGAAGGCTGCCAGCAACAGTCTCTGCTGCCTATAGCGGTTCATCTCGTCTGGGCGGTCCATATAAAGCTTGAAATGGTCCACCTGCCATACCAGCACGTCGGCCAGCGTAAATCCGGCCACCTTGTACTCACACAGAAAACTTCCATAGTCATGATAATAGGCCAGCTCCCGCAGAAGCCCCCCTGAGCTACTGATTGCCCGCCACAGCTCCTCCCCATACTCCTGACTCTGGCCGGCCTGCACCGCCAGATCGGACACAAAGCCCCTAAGAATCTCCATAGCCCTATTGATCTGATCTCTTTCCTCCATCCTTCTTCCTCCTTAGGACAATTCTTTTTATACCATACCTTTATGCCAAATTCTATTTGAAAAAAGGTGCTGATAAATGCCTTTTACCAACATTTATCAACACCCTTTTCCTTCTTGTGACATTCTATAGCAGGGGAAGAGAGGATCGAACTCCCATCAACGGTTTTGGAGACCGCCGCACTACCATTGTACTATTCCCCTAAATCCAGCTGACCGCTGACAAAGGATATTATAGCACAGTCCCCCTTCAATAATCAAGCAAAATTTTCAATTTTACCCAAAATTTTTCGCCTCTCCTGCATTCCTCAAAACAGCACATCCATCACATCCTGCACCGTCTTCACTCCTATGATCTTCATGGTGCCTTCCTCCCATGCGCGCCCTTGACCTTTCCTGCACTCCTCCCCGCAGACATAAGGCAAAATGCAGGTGTCGAAGCCCAGCCTCTCCGCCTCCGCCACCCGCTGCTTGGCCATGCCCACCCCGCGGATCTCGCCGCTTAAACCCACTTCCCCAAAAGCCGCCAGTCTGGGATTCAGAGCACAGTTCTTAAAGCTGGACAACACTGCGATCACCACGCCCAGATCCATGGCCGGCTCCAGAATCTTGATTCCTCCTGTGATGTTCACATAAGCATCGCAGGAGGCCAGCTGCATTCCCAAACGCTTTTCCAGCACGGCCATGAGAAGGTTCACCCTATTGAGATCGGCCCCTATGGCCTGCCGTCTGGGGATACCGAAGCTGCTGTGGCAGACCAGAGCCTGAATCTCTACCAGCAAAGGTCTTGTTCCTTCCATAGTACATACTACCACTGAGCCGCTGGCGTTCTCCGGCCTGCCGCCCAGCATGTACTCAGAGGCATTCTTCACCTCCCTGAGGCCCTGTTCCTGCATCTCGAACACCCCGATCTCATTGGTGGAGCCGAACCTATTCTTCACCCCCCGCAGAATGCGGTAGGAAGCATGCCGCTCCCCCTCGAAGTACAGCACCGAATCCACCATATGCTCCAGAACTCTGGGCCCTGCTACCGTTCCTTCCTTTGTCACATGCCCCACAAGGAACACGGACACCCCCAGCCCCTTGGCCAGCTGCAATAGGACGCTGGTGGACTCCCGCACCTGAGACACGCTGCCGGGCGCTGAGGAAACGTTCTCATTGTACATGGTCTGAATGGAATCAATCACCACCGCCTCCGGCTTGCGGCTCCGTATGACCTCCGAGATATCATTTAAGTTCGTCTCGCACAGCAGCAGCATCCGGGAAGAGAACTCCCCTATCCTATCCGCACGCATCTTGATCTGGGTCAGGGATTCCTCCCCCGATATGTACAGCACGCTATGTCCCTGCCCCGATAGGTTCCTGCACACCTGCAATAGCAGAGTGGACTTTCCGATGCCGGGATCTCCTCCCACCAGAGTCAGCGATCCTTGGACGATACCTCCCCCCAGCACCCGATCCAGCTCCCCTATGCCGGTGGACAGCCTATCCTCCTCCCGGACGGACACCTCTGCAAGCACCGTGGGAGCCACTCTGCTCCCATGGCCCATGATGCCCTTAGCCCCTCCCCCGGAGGGCAGTCTGTCGGCCGGCTCCTCCACGAAGGTATTCCATTCTCTGCAGCCCGGACATTGCCCCATCCACTTTGCGGACTCGTATCCGCAGCTTTGACAATAAAATATTGCAGACGCCTTTCCCTTTGCCATCCCTTGCTTCCTCTCCTCCTCTGCCCAATGAGGCACGGTCTCAATCTGTCCTTCTCCAACAATAGAGGCTGCGCTTTGCGAGTCTTCTATTGCCATGAACAAAAAACGGGGAGCCATGCGCAAACAGCGCACCGTTCCCCGTATAAGCCCCTCAGATCTGCACTATCTTCACCGGAACCTCCCCTACTGCTTCCAGCTCTACGCTTAAAGAAAGCTTTCCGCCCAGTCCCGTCTTGATCGCGCCCCGGCTCTCTCCGTCCACGAACACCTCATATGCCTTGTCATCCGCAAGGCCCACCGTAATCTGGGCGTCCTCATCACCCTCCACGATGAACGCCACTCCGTCCTCTCTCTCCACGAAATTCAGGACGCTGGTGCCCGGCACCGATTCATATAAGAACAAACCGTTCTTTTCCAGTTTCGTGATCTCGTTATAGGTCTTTACCTTCAGCAGATCCCCTTCATGCCGAAAGTCTTCCAACTTCGCCTTTTGGGTCAACTTGTGGTTGCCAAAACTGATCGTGCCGTCCGACTCGCTGCGGAGCAATTCTTCCACCACTGCCATCTGTATATCCTCCTGTCCTTTTGTAGGCGGCAGCCCTATGCGGCGGCAGGGATTTCCGCAAATCCCGCCCTATTCCGCCTGCCCCCCTTACATCCTATGGCTTGAGACGCTTCATGGTTATAGTATACTATAAAAGCAGGCTTTTTTCCACCAGATTTTTGTAAATTTTACTAAATTTACAAGGCTCCTACCCACTGCCTTCATGCCTGATCCTTGGGCCCGCCTTTCCCCTTTACCGTGAAGCACACCTTTCCGTTCTTAAAGCCCGCAGAGACCGCATCCCCCGGCTGCACCCTCTTTAGCAGGATTTCCTCGGCCAGCGCATCCTCCACCACGGATTGGATTGCGCGCTTCAAGGGTCTGGCCCCCATCTTGGCATCCGCATACTTCTCCACCAGATGCTCCTTCAGCGCCCCCGTCAAAGTCAGCCGGATATCCATCTGGGCCTCGCAGCGCTTATGCAGATCTGAGGACAAAAGGCTCACAATGGCCTTCATATCGTCATTGGTCAGCTGATGGAACACAATTATATCATCTATTCTATTGATAAATTCCGGCTTGAAGCTGCGCTTCACCTCTTCCATGACCCCTGATTTCATCTTCTCATAATCCTTCTTGATGTCATTGGCCACAGAGAAGCCCAGATTCTTGGGATCTACGATCCGCTGGGCCCCCGCGTTGGAGGTCATGATCAGAACGGTGTTCTTGAAGCTGACCTTCCTGCCCTTGGAATCCGTGATATGCCCGTCGTCCAATATCTGAAGCAGTATATTGAAGACATCCGGATGCGCCTTCTCTATCTCGTCAAAAAGCACCACGGAGTAAGGGTTGCGCCGCACTTTCTCCGAAAGCTGCCCGCCCTCCTCAAAGCCCACATAGCCCGGAGGGGATCCTATCATTTTGGACACGGAATGGCCTTCCATATACTCGGACATGTCCACCCTGATGATGGCGTCCTCCGTACCGAACATGGCCTCGGCCAAGGCCTTGGAAAGCTCCGTCTTTCCCACGCCGGTAGGCCCCAGAAACATAAACGAGCCGATGGGACGTCTGGGATCCTTAAGCCCCACCCTGCCTCTGCGCATGGCTCTGGACACAGCCTTCACGGCCTCCTCCTGACCGATGACCCGCTTGTGCAGAATACCTTCCAGCTTCAGCAGGCGCTCGCTCTCCTTCTGGGCCAGCTTTGTTACCGGAATCTTGGTCCACATGGCCACCACCTCCGCAATCTCATTCTCTCCGATGGTGTACTTCCGGTCCGTCTCCTGCCCCTGTGTCCGCTTCGCAATACGCTGGTACTTTTTCATCAGCGCGTCCTGATTCTGCTTGATCTCCGCCGCCTGAGAGAAGGCTTCCATCCGGATGGACCGCTCTATCTGCTGATCCATCTTCTTGATCTGATCCAGAATCCCTTTTTGTTTGTCCGGTGCCTCCACCGACCGCAGCCTTGCGCTGGCCGCCGCCTCGTCTATGAGATCGATGGCCTTGTCCGGCAGGTTCCTATCGTTGATATAGCGGCTTGACAGCCTCACCGCCGCCTGCACCGCCTCCATGGTGATGGTTACCTTGTGATGCTCTTCATACTTTCCCTTGATGCCCTCCAATATCCGGACGGCCTCCTCTTCCATGGGCTCCTCCACATTCACCGGCTGGAAGCGTCTCTCCAGAGCCGCATCCCGCTCAATGTATTTGCGGTATTCCGCTATGGTGGTTGCCCCTATGAGCTGCAGCTCCCCTCTTGCCAGAGACGGCTTTAAAATATTGGACGCGTCGATGGCTCCCTCCGCGCCTCCCGCCCCGATCAGGGTGTGAAGCTCATCCAGAAACAGAACTACGTTCCCATCTTCTATTACTTCCTTTATGACCCGCTTTATCCTCTCCTCAAATTCTCCCCTATATTTGCTGCCCGCCACCATTCCGGACAGATCCAAGGTCAGCACCCTCTTGTCCTTCACCGTGAAAGGCACGTTTCCGTCCACAATGCGCTGGGCCAGCCCTTCCACCACAGCTGTCTTGCCCACTCCGGGTTCACCGATCAGACATGGATTGTTCTTGGTCCGCCGGCTGAGAATCTGAATCAGCCGAGTGATCTCATCCTCCCTGCCGATGACCGGATCCAGCCGCCCCTCTCTGGCCATGGCGGTCAAATCCCTGCTGTACTGGCCCAGAGTCGTGGGTTTCCCCTTGCCCGATCCTCTTCTCCCCAGATCCTCCTTATACAGATTCCCGTCCTGCCCGCTGGCCATCAGAAGCTCCACATACAGCTTCTGTATATTGATCCCCATGGTGTTCAGCAGCCGAACCGCCACATTCTCGCCCTCCTTGATCAGGGCCATGAGAATATGCTCCGTTCCCGTCTCCTTCTGGCCGAATCTGGCAGCCTGCCTATGGGCCTCCTCCAGAATCTTTTTGGCTCTGGGAGAATAGCCGCCCCTCTCGCTGAGGGCCACTCCCCCGTCGAAGGCTATCAGCTCCCGAATCATGTTCATCACCTGAGACAGCTCCACACCGTTGTCCGTCAGAACTCTATGGGCCACTCCCGTCTGCTCCTTCAGCAGGCCCGCCAAAATATGCTCCGTTCCCACATATCCCTGCTTCAGTCGGCTGGCACACTTGGCCCCGTGGTTCAAGGCCTCCTGCGCCTTCTCCGTAAATCGTGACTGCATATCTATTGCTTACCTCCTATTCCAGTTCCGCAATTACATATAATCCTCATAGATCTCTTCAATGAGCTCATGAATTTCTTCTTTTGAAATATTCTTGCAGCTGCTTTTCGCCAAGATGACCTGCAGCTCCCTCTTCAGGTTCTCCAAAGTCCTCATCCGGTCCACATCTATGGCGATCACGGCCCCTTTTCTCCTGTCCACCTTCACATATCCCTCCTGACGCAGGACGGAATATGCCTTGTTCACCGTATGCATGTTGATGCCAATGGAATCCGCCAGCTGCCGGACGCTGGGAAGGGAATCGCCCTCACAAAACTGCGCCGTGGCTATGCCCATGATAATCTGGTTGCAGAGCTGCAGATACAGCGCCTGATCGCTGTTGAAATCAATTTCGATAATCATGATCGGCCTCCTTTCCCGCTTAAATCATAAATCAGCCACCCCGCCCTGTCAACCGAAACCGGAAAAGTTTAGATGTTTTTTAGAAATCTCCCACACGAAAACAAGGAATACCCCTCTCCGGGAATATTCCCTGTTTTCGGCTAAATAGTACGGAATATCTTTCTGATCCAGAATATCTTTCCGATTCTTATTGAACGTCGTCCCCGTCATAATTCAGGAACTCAAATTCAAACTCTTCATCGTCAGCCATGAAATTCTTAGGCTGCGGCTTCTGTCCGCCGCCCTGAGACGGTCTGGCGCCCTGAGGAACCCCGGCAGGCCTCTGGCTCTGAGACGGGCTGCCAGGCCTCTGGGATGCGCCCGCAGGCCTCTGAACCTGAGAGGTGCCTATAGGCCTTTGGCCTTGTCCGGTTCCTGCGGGCCTCTGGCCCTGAACGGCTCCTGCAGGTCTCTGGCCCTGAGGCGCGCCTGCAGGCCTTTGGCTCTGAGATGCGCCCGCGGGCCTCTGGCTCTGGGGTGCCCCTGCAGGTCTCTGGCCCTGCGCCGCTCCTCCGGGCCTCTGGCTCTGAGATGAACCTGCGGGTCTCTGGGCAGTGCCCCCGGACTGTCTGGCTCCGGAGGGCCTTCCCTCCTGCCTTGGAGCGCCTACCGTATGCATGGTTCTCTGGCCGCCCTCCTGCTCTCCTCTGGCGCTTCGCCTCCTCAGGGTCTCGTTTTCCACTTCATTGAAATACGCCGAGTCCATCATATCCCGCACCTTGAAGACCAGAAACGCTATGCCTGCCACTGCCGCCACCAGCAGAAATACCAGTATGATAATGATAATCTTCTGGTTCTTGACCGTCTTTTGAATCCCTTCATAGAACTCCTGATTGCTGCTGTTGGCTTCCAGAAGGGACTTGATCGAATAGCCGTTGGTCGGATCATCGATATTGAACAGCTGCCATTCCCCATTGACATATACCGTATCGTACTGCTTCTCGGGCACCGGTGTGGGGGTGGGGGTGGCCTCCTGCGGCGGTTCATTCGTAATCGGAGTCAGATCTCCCGAAGGGTGTACATAGACCGCCTGAACAAACCCTGCCACCTGAGCGTCATTGGAAATGAAGCTCACACGATACCACGCCGTTCCCTCCGGGTCCGTCGCCTGACCCGTAATGGTCAGCGCTGTTCCATTCTGAACCACAGAGACCTCCCCAGCGGAGGTGGAGGCATTGTCATAAATCTTGACGGAATCCCCCGTCACCGATCCGCTGACAGGATTCACATCAGTGACCTCCACGGGAGGAGCCTGCGGAACATCCGTGGAAGCAGGGGGTTCGTTTGAGGGCGGGGGCGTTGCGGTCGTTCCCTCGGAAGGGGGCGTCGTGCCGTCCGTGATCGTCATCAGATCGGATCGGATATAGCCGGTGGTATTCGCGTTCACATATACCTTATACCAGTTGTAGCCGTCCGCGCCCTTCACCTGACTGATGACGCTCACTGTCTTATCCCTCTCCGTGCTGCCGATCGTTTCGCTGGAAGTGCTGGGCTCCTTCCGTATATTTACGCTGGCTGCCGTAATCTTTCCCTGACTCTCGGCATGACCCACTATGGTGTTTGCAGAAAACACGCCGCAGATCAGAGCCAGCGCCAACGCCAGAATGACTGTCCCCTTCAGCAGACTATTGCGCATATCTAATTTTTTTTTCATATGTTTCCCTCTCTTTGGTCTTATTCCCGGACGAATCTCTTCTGACCCTCCTCGCTCTTCTTCTCCATTCCGAAGCCCTTCGCTACCTTGCGCATCATCTCTCTCTGTTTTTCCTCCAGATTGCGGTGTACCTTCATCTCGCAGTCCGGGCAGAACTGCCCTGAACGAATCTGCTTCCCGCAGAGCTCGCAGCGCAGATATACCTTGGAGCCTTCCGCTATCTCTATCCTGCCGTCCTTCAGAAGATGCCTCACCGTGCGCTGGGCCACCCCCACCTCTTTCTCAATCTCCGCAGCAGTGGCACCCTTATGGTTCTCGATATACATCCTGACCTTGCCGTAATCGTCATAATCCACGAAGCCGCAATCCTCGCAGTGGTATTCACCTACACCCTTAAAGATCATCACTCCCCCGCATTCCTTACATGTACGGGGAATATGATATGCGTCCAATGCTCCTAACATGCTCATATGTAATGCCTCCAACCTTTTACTTATAATCGGCAGAGCCCTCATATCAACAGGGCGTACCGCCTTTGACTTCACTTTTACAGTGCCTTGTCCTCAGGCTTCCTCTATTGCCTTTCCGATATCATGCCGCATATATTTGTTGGCAAAAGATACCCATTCCGCAGCCTCGTAGGCCTTCGCTCTGGCTTCCCTGAGCGTGTCCCCCTTGGCCGTCACACCCAGCACCCTTCCGCCGTTGGTGACTATGTGCCCTTCTTCGTTCAGTCTGCTCCCTGCATGGAAGCAATAGTAGCCTTCTCTGGCCTCAAAGTTTTCCAGACCGGATATCTCAAAGCCCTTTTCATAAGACTCCGGATATCCCTGCGATGCCAGAACCACGCACACCGCCGCATTGTCCTGAAACCGAAGCTCCACCTGATCCAGCGTGCCGTCGATGCAGGCGTCCGCCACGTCCAGAATATCGTTCTCCATCCTGCACAGCACCACCTGCGTTTCCGGATCCCCGAATCTGGCGTTGTACTCCAGCACCTTGGGCCCCTGCGGCGTCAGCATGAGTCCGAAGAACAAGACTCCCTTGAACTCCCTGCCCTCCTCCGCCATGGCGTCCACGGTGGGCTGATAGATATATTGCCTGCAGAAGGCATCCACCTCCTCCGTGTAGAACGGACTCGGAGAAAAGCATCCCATGCCCCCTGTATTGAGTCCCTGATCCCCGTCCTTGGCCCTCTTGTGATCCTGTGCGGAAGTCATGGTCCGTATCGTTTTGCCGTCCACGAAAGCCAGCACGGACACCTCTCTGCCCGTGAGGAACTCCTCAATGACCAGCACGTCCCCGGCAGTGCCGAAATGTTTATCTTCCATGATCTCTCTGACCCCGGCCCTAGCCTCCTCAAGCGTGCTGCAGATCAGCACCCCTTTTCCCAGAGCCAGACCGTCCGCCTTCAGAACTATAGGGAATTTCGCCGTCTCCAGATATGCCAGCGCCTTTTGGGGATCATCGAAGGTTTCATAGTCAGCCGTGGGAATGTGATACTTTTTCATAAGATCCTTGGAGAATGCCTTGCTCCCCTCAAGAATCGCCGCGTTCTTTCGGGGCCCGAACGCCCGCAGCCCCGCCTCCTCCAGCACATCCACCAGCCCGCCTGCCAGAGGATCGTCAGGTGCCACAAACACCAGATCCACCGCCTTTTCCTTGGCATAAGAGACAATTTTGTCGAATTCCATGACCCCGATGGAGGGCTCGCACTCCGCAATCTGCGCGATTCCCGCATTTCCCGGCACGCAGTAAAGCGCGTCCACTCTGGGGCTCTTCCTCATGCTCACGGCTATGGCATGCTCACGGCCACCTCCGCCAACGATCAAAACTTTCATTCCATTCCTCCCTGCCCGCTCCGGCGGGCATTCATCCGAAATTTGAATGTGTCCTTTTCCAAAGACCATACCGGCCTATTCTATTTTATACCCTGCGCACCTTGCCGTCAACCACCGCAAGCCTTCCGTTGGCTATGTCGTCGATGGCCTTGGGCAGCAGAATCCACTCCGCCTGCTCCATAACCCGCCTCTGCAGTGTCTCGGGCGTGTCATCCTCCTCCACCCGCACCGCCTGCTGGGAGATGATGGGCCCCTCATCCATGCCCTCGTTGACGAAATGCACTGTGGCGCCTGTGATCTTCACGCCCCGCTCCAGCACCTTCTCGTGAACCTTCAGCCCGTAATACCCCACCCCGCAGAAGGAAGGAATCAGAGAGGGATGGATATTGACGATCCGATTGCCGAATCTGGTTACCAGCTGGGGCGGAATCTTTACAAGAAATCCCGCCAGCACGATAAGATCCGGGGCAAGCCCGCAAAGCTTTTCCGTAAAGGCCTCGTTGAAAGCCTCTCTGTCCGGATAGTCCTTGGGGGAGACCACCAGACCCGGGATTCCCCGGCTCTCCGCTCTGGCCAGAGCCTTGGCCCCCCGATTGTTGCTGATGACGGCCACGATTTCCGTATTGGTCACAGCCCCCACGTCTATGGAATCCAAGATGGCCTGCAGATTGGTTCCTCCCCCCGACACACAGACCGCTGCCCTCAGCATAGCTCTACTCCCTTTTCGCCTGCCTTGCAATATCCTACCCGATAGGCTGTCTCACCGGCACCGCTGACGGCGGACATGATCCCTTCCGCATCCTCCGGAGAGACCGCAAGCACCATGCCCAGCCCCATGTTGTAGGTATTGTACATCATTTCCTCCTGAATATTCCCTTTGCTCTGCAGCAGCCGGAATATGGCGGGAACCTCATAGCTGTCCTTGCGCACCACCGCCCGGATTCCCTCCGGCAGCATTCTGGGAATGTTCTCATAGAACCCTCCCCCGGTGATATGGCTGCAGCCTTTGACCACAAACCCTGCATCCTTTATGCTCTTCAAAGCCTTCACATAGATCTTGGTGGGTGTAAGCAGCGTCTCTCCCAGAGTGCCGCCCAGCTCCTGATAATAGGTGTCCAAACTCTTTTTGGTCATATCGAACACCTTGCGCACCAGAGAGAATCCGTTGGAATGCACTCCCGAGGAGGCAATCCCGATCAACACATCATCGGGGCAAATATCTTTCCCCGTGATCAGATCCTTTTCGTCCGCAATCCCCACCGTGAAGCCTGCAAGATCGTACTCCTCCTCCGGCATCAGCCCAGGGTGCTCTGCCGTCTCCCCGCCGATCAGCGCCGCTCCCGCCTGCCTGCAGCCTTCGGCCACGCCTTTAACGATGGCCGATATCTTCTCGGGATAATTTTTTCCGCAGGCTATGTAATCCAGAAAGAACAGCGGCTCGCCCCCTGCGCAGGCTACATCGTTGACGCACATGGCCACACAGTCGATACCCACCGTGTCATGCTTATCCAAAAGAAAGGCCAGCTTCAGCTTCGTTCCCACTCCGTCCGTGCCGGACAGCAGTGTGGGCTTCTCCATGCCCCTAAAAGCCCCCATGGAAAACGCCCCTGAAAAACCGCCTATTCCCCCCAGAACCTCCGGACGCATGGTGGCCTTCACATGTTCCTTCATCAGTTCCACAGACTTATATCCGGCTTCAATATCCACTCCCGCTTTCTTGTAATCCATCTATACTCCCTTCCGCCCTTCCACATAGGCCTTGTATCCTATCTCCTGCAGCCTTGCATCCTTTGCCTCCACCTGAGCCTTCAGCTTCTCGCTGTAGCCCTTCAGCCTTCCCAGCAGCGCGGGATCGGAGGTGGCGAGGATCTTGGCCGCCAGCAGCCCCGCGTTGGCTCCGCCGTTGATGGCCACTGTGGCCACAGGGATGCCTGAGGGCATCTGCACGATGGAGTACAGCGAATCCCTGCCTCCCAGAGAGGAGGTATGCATGGGAATGCCTATGACGGGCATAGGAAAGATCGCGGCGCACATGCCCGGCAGATGAGCCGCCATGCCGGCTCCGGCGATGATCACCTTAAAGCCTTTCTCCTCAGCGCTCTTCGCATATTCAAAAAATACGTCCGGCTCCCTATGGGCGCTGATAATCGCCATCTCATAGGGCACCCCAAGCTCCTCCAGAATGTCTGCTGCCTTCGCCATCACCGGCATGTCGGAATCGCTGCCCATCACTATGCCTACACATGGCGCGCCAGTCATGCCTTCCCTCTGCATTTCGTCCCTCTCCATGATGTCCTCCTTATCTTTTAAATAGTTGATTCCCGATTTCTTATCCCGTCCTACCTGACAACGCTCTCTGTCCGATGGCCCCTCTTTGGTACGGCTGTCCTATCCGGACCCCCTATATTCCTAGTTTACTAAAACACAGCCTTATGTGCAACTGTTTTTTGCTGCCGCCCCTGAATGCGCTCACCCCTCCTCAAAGGCCTTGTTCAGCTCCTCACAGCCCGGCAGAACGAATCTGCCCTCATTGATGATGACATAACGGCTTCCGTCTTTCCCTACTGCCGCCAGCTCCCCCAGCTCGTCATAGGGAATCGTAATGTCCGTGTGACAGTTAAAATAAGCCTTTGCCTGATTCTCCCTGCGAAGATCCGATATCTCGTTGGCCTTGGCCACGATCTCCTTGCCGTCGGGGTTGTACACCCGTATCTCCTCCACATGGGAATAGCAGGTATCCCCCACCGCAAAATGGGGCCCCATCTTCTCCGCAATCAAAATGGGAAGCTTCGCCTCCACCCCCAGCCGTCTGGCCGCCACATAGGCAGTGGTGTTGGTGCCAATGGCGAACTCTCCCATAGGAAGAGTATCGTGGCGGAAAAGAATGTTCTCATAGAGAAAATCCTTATCATAATTGTCACAAGAATACCCGCTGATCATGCCGTCCTGAAAAGATATCTCCAGATTCTTATATTCCAGCCCGTTGAGAAAGACCCTTTTCACATGCAGCACTCCCTCTGTGCCCTTCAGCACGGGGGAAGTAAACACCTCCCCCACGGGAATGTTCACATCCGCCACGCAGTTTTCAAAGATGGTCTCTTTTTCCGGATCCGCCAGCTTGTACAGATTGATCTTCAGCCGTGTCCTATTGCCGTCCATACCCCGGATCTCACAATAGTCCGCCTTGTCCAGAACGTCTATCAATGTCTGCTGCACCCTGCGGTAGAGCATATAGTCCAATGTATTGATGCGGATGGTCTCCCGAAACAGCTCCTGAAATACCGGCCCGATCTCCGGTACCGGAAATGCAATGATGGTGAAGCTCCTCTCCTCCTCCGGTATGTATTCTCTCTGCAGCTCCCCCATTCTGGAGCGATATTCCACCCATAGGCGGCTCTGCTCTCTGGAAAGCCTCAGCGCTTCGTCCTTAACTATAGGGGAAAAATCCGCCTCCCCAAAGGTCTCCACCACTGCAGGCCCGCCGTAGCCCGCCGCCTGCTCCTTATATTCCTCATAGGCCACTCTGGCTGCCTCCAGCCTTCGGTTCACATAATTCTTGTCCAGAAAAAGGGCCTTGTCATCCCGATGGTCATAGCCAAACTGCCTGTTGGCGCTGCCGCCCCAGAAGCCGGAGCCGCTGTCCAGCATACTGGCCGCCGCCCGGCAAATCACGGGCCTAAGCCCCATTTCGGCAAAATTCTCCACGGCCTGCCGCAGCATGCGCTCAAAACCGATCTGATAATGGAGCCCCACCGTCCGCTTCTTTGACAGATCCTTTCCCGTGACCTCGAAGCCGATCCGATATCCCTCCGTATAGGTGTCTGCCATGGTGAGAATGGTCTCCTGAGGAAGCCCTGCCATGAATCTGGCCGTTTCCAGCTCATTTTCGCTCACATACTCCCCGTAGGAATACAGATACCTCTCATGGCCCAGATCGCTTTTCATAATTCTGTCCACAGCAAAGCATTTGTCAGGGCAGACCTGTTCTCCGATCCTGCGCTCCAAGGCAATCTCCGAATAATCGCTGACGAACCAATACAGCATCCTGCTCACATCGGCCCCGGAAGGCAGCGCTTCCTCCTCCCCTGCCCCATGGTAGAACGCCCCGTAGATCTCCGCAAACAGTTCCATGCGAACCACCAGCTCTTCCAGCCTTCTCTCATAGGCAAAGGCTATGAGGCTCCTCAGCTCCGCGTACAGAACGCACAGAGGCTGGCCCAGATCCCTTCCCAGCCTCCTCACCGCCACGGCCGGATTTCCGTAGCTGTTCTCATAGTTCTCTGGCAGAATATCCGCGTACAAGGCATGATTTCGCCGCTGCAGCTCCTCCAGAGGCGCCGTCTCCAGACCTCCTCTCTCCAGAAACTTTACCGTATCGTCTATCATCATGAGAAACTCTGCACAGAAACAAAAGTAGGCCTCCAGCTCCCCATGGCCCAGACGCTCCTCAGGGATCCCTCTGATTCTCTCCGTCACCAGCCCGTAGCGCTCCTGCAAAATATCCAGCTTTTCACTCTCCATCATGAATATGCCCCCATATACAAAATCAATGCCACCGCTCCCAGCGCCGCTCCGTTCAAAAGTATGGCCAGAACCGGAAACAGCTTATAATAATCAGACTTCGTAACTGTAGTTATGCCTAGGACCAGACCCGTGGCTGAATAGACCACTGCCAATGCCCCCACAAAGCCATAGCGCAGAGACACCGCGCCGTCGTTGCGAAAGGCGATGAATACTGCAGCGCCAAGCGAAACAAGGCTGATGATTCCCAGAATCACAGCCATCACAGCTCTATTTGAATTTTTTCTGTTGGTAAAGATGAATGCTTTTCTTTTCTTCATGAAACTTGAAAAGGGCGCTCCCCGCAGGAAATGCCCATTTACGACTCCTTTAAAATAGAATTTTAGACTTCCCTGCCATCAGTTTGGACCCGGCCACGATCAGCAGGATCCCCGATACGATTCCCACCACCAGCACCAGTACTCCCACTGCAATGTCTGTCGCTCCCGCACCCTTCATCACCTTATACAGCTTCTGTTCCATTGCCTTGCTCCCTTCTTTGCTCGTCTCTATATCAAAATATATAGGTGTTATGCCATTTCTTCTGCATTATGCCATTTCTTCTGCATTATGCCGTCTCCTCCGCATTATGCCCCATACACCTTATAGTACTCATCTATGGCATTCTTTCTGGCTTCATCGATATATACTTGTCCCTTGTACGGCCTATTGTACAGGCACTGAACCACTTCCTGCATGGTCACGATGGCCCCTGTCTCAAAGCCGTATTTTTCCCTGATCTCCTCCAGCGCGCTAATCGTTCCTCCGGGCCCCTTTTCCATGCGGTTGAGAGAAACCATCAGTCCCCTGATGCGAACGTCGGCCTGCGCCATAATAATAGGATAGGTTTCCTCGATTGACTTTCCAGAAGTGGTCACGTCCTCGATTATCACCACTCTATCGCCGTCTTTCAGGCTGCTGCCCAGAAGGATTCCCACATCCCCATGGTCCTTGGCTTCCTTTCTGTTGGAGCAATACCGCACCTCCCTGCCGTACAGCTCGCTATAAGCCATGGCGGCGGCCACGCTCAGAGGGATTCCTTTGTAGGCCGGCCCGAACAGCACATCGAAGTCCTCCCCATATCTGTCATGGATGGCTCTGGCATAGAACTCACCCAGCCGTTTCAGCTGCGTCCCGGTCACATAGGATCCTGCATTCATAAAGAAAGGTGACTTTCTGCCGCTCTTCAAAGTGAAGTCTCCGAACTTCAGCGCCTGACTGTCGATCATGAATTCGATAAATTCCTGCTTGTAGCCTTCCATCTCCATATCCTCCTGCTTTTATAAATTGAAGGAACCCTGATATCCGCTATCATCCTACCATAAAACCGCCGAATATTCAATCAGTTTCGCAAATTGTATGCTTCTTTTTTCAGCCGGCCTCACGCCAAAAGCACCCTCAAACGCCCAAATGCTCGGGCGCTCAAGGGCGCTTGGGAGTCTGTCAAAACATCTTCAGACCTTATTGGGCGAGCAGGACGATAAGCCGGGTTCTGTCTTGAATGATCATCTATCTAGCACGGCTGTTGCCAGCCGCGTCCAGCGACCTACCTGAAAGCAGACCGGGCAGGCCTATTGCTCTCAATTTGGTCTTGCTTCGGATGGGGTTTACATGTGCTCCGCCCGTTACCGGACGGACGGTAGTCTCTTACACTGCCCTTCCACCATTACCGCGCGCAAAAGCCCGCGGCTGTATATTTCTGTTGCACTGGCCTTGGAGTCGCCTCCACCGGACGTTATCCGGCATCCCGCCCTATGAAGCCCGGACTTTCCTCACCCGCAGAAGACCCATGTCTCCCGCGGCCGCGATCATTTATCCTACTCGCCGTCTCCATTATAAACGCAATCTTTCAGAAACGCAAGCCCCCGCTACACATTGAAACAGCTTCCTCCCACGAACTCCCTGCAGATGGAATTGTTGGGCAGGCTCTCGCTGGGCACGCTCAGGAAATAGTTCAGGAATTTCAGCAGCCTCTTCGCCTCATAGAACTCCGGATCTTCCTTGGGAATCTGGAACAGCAGCGGCTCCGCAAAAGGCTTCAGCACCGCCAGCTCGTAGATCAGCGCGGAGTTGAACATCGCGTCCGCCTTCTCCTGAAAAGGAAAAATATACTGCTCCTCCCCCCTTCGCACGGAATTCCACATCTGGATGGTCCTCTGGGCGCTGGCGCCTCTGGTGCGGGCGTCCCGTACAATCCTCCGCAGGAGCCTGCCGTCAGTGGTAGGAATCCTATTATGCCCGTCTATGTTCAGGGTGGTCAAAGCGCTGATATAAATCTTGTACTTGCTCTCCTCCGGCAGCGCATAGGACATCTTCTCGTTCAGACCGTGAATCCCTTCGATTACAAGTATATCGCTCTTGTCCAGCTGCATGTAGTCGCCCTTGTACTCCCTTTTGCCTGCCTTGAAGTTGAAGCTGGGCAGCTCCACCAGCTCTCCCGCCAGCAGTCTAGTCATATCCTCGTTGAAGAGCTTGGTATCGATGGCTTCCAGACATTCAAAGTTGTAGTCGCCCTTCTCGTCTCTGGGAGTCAGCTCCCTGTCCACAAAGTAATTGTCCAGAGCGATAGGATGGGGCTTCTTCCCCAACGTCCGAAGCTGTATGGACAGCCGATGGGAAAAGCTGGTCTTGCCGGAGGAGGAAGGGCCCGCGATCATGACAAACTTCACGTTCTTCCTATTTACGATATCCTTGGCGATCTCCCCGATCTTCCTTTCCTGCTCCGCCTCCTGCACCAGAATCAGATCACTCATGGATCCGCTGCAGATCTGGTCATTCAGATCCCCCACAGTCTCTATGCCGGCCACCCGGCCCCAGTCCTTAGCCCCCTCCATGGTCTCGAACAGCTTCCTGCTGTCCGCAAAGTCCTCCATCATGTCCGGGGTCTTCTTCTGGGGCAGCACCAGCATAAACCCGTTCTCATAGGGGATGACATCGAACCATCTCACATATCCCGCATGAGGCAGCATATACCCGTAATAATAGTCATAATACCCTTCGATCTCATATATGTTCACGGAGGAGCTCATACGGTATCGGAACAGCTTTTCCTTGTCCTCCATGCCCCTTTCGCGAAAAAGCTCCATGGCGTCCTCTAAAGGATAGGACCTCTTTCGGAAAACAGCCTTTGCCCCCACCAGCTCCCGCATACGATTTTTGAGTCTTTCCGCGCTCTCCTCCGTGGGCGCAACGGTGCCCAGACTATTTACATAGGTGCCCCGCCCTATGGCAAATTCCATACAGCTCTTCCGGGCCGCCTCAGGCCCGAATACATCGCTCACCGCCTTCAAAAACAGCATCTTCGCCGTGCGCACATATGTCTTGTGGCCCACGTCGTCCTTCAGCGTGAAAAATCCCACTTCGCAGTCCTTGTTCACTTTCTTGAACAGCTCCCGGATCTTGCCGTTTACGGAAGCCACTGCAATCATGCCCTCATACTCCTTCTGGAACTCCTCCGCTATGGTCTCAAGCGTCGTCCCCTGAGCCACTTCCCGCCGAATCTCTTCTCCCCTTGATCCCCGTATGGTTACCGCAATGTTGCTCATCATAGCCCTTCCCTTCAAAAAATGATAAAGCGCGCCCTATATCGGCAAGTTCCCCCTCAAACTCTCCAAGACGCCCCTGCGCTTTTCTGGTGCCAGCCTCCGCCATGGAAGCTCTCAGCTCCCGGATATACCTCTCCCGCTGCCGCAGATAGGCAAGCAGCACGGGATGCCCTCCCTCCAGCAGCAGCCTGCCGAAGGAATCGTACAGCTTCTGCTCCTTGGGAGAAGCCCCCCTCCCTACAGTTTCCGGCAAAGTCTCCCGCAAGCTGCACTCCTGACGGCCTGCGAACAAGGCCTTCATGGCAAAGTAGTACTTTCCGTCCTCAAAAACCGCATCCTCATGGACCACCCAAAACCCTGCCTCTCTCAAAAAACGCCGGAACTGCGGAAGCTCTGACTGGGGCTGCAAGATCAGCTCCCGCATCCGCTTCGCCTTCTCCAGCCCCTCTGTGAGAATCCTTTCCATAAGTCTGCCGCCCATGCCTGCACAGACCAGCGTATCGGCCTCTTCCATGCCGTATTCCGCCAGTCCGTCCGACATTCTGATCTCTATGTAGCCGCCCAGCCCAGCCCTCCGGATATGCTCCTCGGCGCTCTTCAAGGGCCCCTCCCGCACATCCATGGCCAACGCCCCCGGACATATGCCCTGCTGCACCAGATAAATGTCCAGAAATCCATGGTCACAGCCCACATCGACCACTCTGTTTCCCGGCGTTACCATGTCTGCCAGCATCTGAAGTCTCTTTGATAGGACTGCCGCCCGCTCCTGCCCCGATTCCTTCATCAGTCCAGATAGTCCTTCAGCTTTCTGCTCCGGCTGGGGTGACGGAGCTTGCGCAGGGCCTTGGCCTCGATCTGGCGGATACGCTCTCTGGTGACGTTGAACTCCTTTCCCACTTCCTCCAGCGTGCGGGCGCGGCTGTCGTCCAGACCGAATCTCAGCCTCAGCACCTTCTGCTCCCGCTCGGTCAAGGTTCCAAGCACCTCCACCAGCTGTTCTTTCAGCAGAGTGAACGCCGCCGCGTCAGAAGGGGCCGGCACCTGCTCGTCCTCGATGAAATCCCCAAGATGGCTGTCCTCTTCCTCTCCTATGGGTGTCTCCATGGAAACGGGTTCCTGACTGATCTTGAGAATCTCCCTCACCCTGTCCGCAGGCATATTCATCTCCTCCGCGATCTCCTCCGGAGTAGGTTCCCTCCCCAGCTCCTGAAGCAGCTGTCTGCTGACTCTGATCAGCTTATTGATAGTCTCTACCATATGCACGGGAATCCGGATGGTTCTGGCCTGATCTGCAATGGCTCTCGTAATAGCCTGACGGATCCACCAAGTAGCATAGGTGGAAAACTTGTATCCTTTTCTATAGTCAAACTTTTCCACAGCCTTGATCAGACCCAGATTGCCCTCCTGAATCAGATCCAGAAACAGCATTCCACGGCCTACATACCGCTTTGCGATGCTGACCACCAGACGCAGGTTCGCCTCTGCAAGGCGCTTCTTCGCATCCTGATCCCCCAGCTCCATCCTCTTTGCCAGTTCGATCTCCTCCTCCGCAGAGAGCAGCGGCACCTTGCCGATCTCCTTCAGATACATGCGGACAGGATCCTCCAGACTGACACCGTCAGGTATGGACAGATCCAGATTCTCCATGTCCACATCATCCTCATCGGTCAGCAGGATCTCCTCGTTGTCCACATCATCATCCGTGATGCGCAGCACGTCCACATTATTCTGCTCCAGCACCTCAAGAATCTTCTCGAACTGCTCCTCCTCAAGAGGCATGTCCGCAAAAAACTCGCCTATTTCTTGATATTCCAATACATTTTTCTTCTTCTTAGCCGAATTGAGAAGCTCTTTCACCTTCTCGTCAAACTTTGCCTGTAAGTTTTCATCCATCGTAATAGTTCCGTCCTTCCTTGGGAAACCATTCCCTTATATGTTGACCAAACCTGCCGAATCTTTGCGTATGATTACCAATATATTATCCCTAATCAAGGGAAATATGCGTCCTAGCCAGCTCTTCCAGCGCTTTCTTGCCCTCAATGGCCTGCGTCAGCGCATCCATTTCGGTTCCCATGCGGGACACATAATACCCGTAGCTGTTCCTCTTTACGGAAAGCAGCACATCCTTGAATGCCTTCTCCCTCTCCTGCCCGGTGTCCAGCCGGGGCAGTCTGGCGGAAAAGAGGGATGCGGCCTCACGCTGCTGCTCCTCGTCGGAAAACATGCTGATGATTCCCGCCGGCTGAAACTTGCCCTGCTCCAGATCGCGAAACATCCGCTCCGCCACGGCGCGGTAAAGCTCCACCGTAAAGTCTCTGGGCGAGATGTATTTACTGACTCTGCCGTACAGTCCGGGTTCCTCAGAGAGCCAGGTGATCAGCAGTCTCTGAGCGTTCTTGACGTTTTCCTCGGGAGCATTTTTGCGCTGCACCCCTGATCTGGGACGCTCTGCAGGCTTCGCCAGCCCCGTCTGGGAGGCATAGCTCACCACCAGCTTCCTCAGACTTTCGGCGCTGACGAAGTACTTTTCCGAAACTGCCTGCAGGTAATTCTCCCGCTCCATCTCCTCGGAAAAGCTGCAGAGCCTCTTTGCGATCTCCCGGTGAAATCTGGTCTTCTGCTCAGGATCGTTCATATCAAACTGCCCTTCCAGAATCCGGATCTCGAAGAAAAAGCTGTTCTCCGCCTTACCTATGCGCTCCTCAAAGGCCTCCCGGCCTAAAGCCTTCATGAATTCGTCGGGATCCTTATAGGGCCTCATGTCGATGACCTTCCCCGCAAGCCCTGCCTCCCGCAGAATGCCGATGCCCCGCAGGGCCGCCTTCACCCCCGCCCCGTCGCTGTCATAGGCCAGCAGCACATTGTCGGTATACCGCCTCAGCAGATTTGCCTGCTCCGGGGTAAAAGCCGTCCCCAGCGACGCCACCGCCTGCCCGAAGCCCGCCTGATGCATGGCTATCACATCCATATAACCCTCGCATAGAATGATATTTCCGCTTCTGGCCGTCCTGGCATAATTCAGGCCGTACAGATTCCGTCTTTTGTCAAAGATCATGGTCTCCGGGGAGTTGAGGTACTTCGGCTCCCCATCCCCCAGAACCCGGCCGCCGAAACCGATGACCCGGTGGTTGATGTCCTGTATGGGAAACATCACCCGATTCCAGAACTGGCTGGTCATGCCGTGACGCTCCGAATAGCTGGCAAGCCCCGCGTCCTTGATCAGCTCGTCCTCAAAGCCCTTGCTCCTAAGATACTGCACCAGCTCGGCGCCGTTCTTCCCTGCAAAGCCCAGACCGAACCGGCGCATGGTCTCCTCTGTCAGCTCTCTCTTCTGCAGGTAGCGGCGGCCCACCTCCCCATGAAGAGTCCGCAGCTGATAATAGAAAAACTTGGCCGCCGCCCTATTCACCTCCAGAAGCCTCGCCCGCCTGCCTGCCCGTTTCTTGGCGTCCTCAGATTCATCGGGCTCAGGCAGACTGACTCCCGCCCTCTGTGCAAGAAGCTTTACCGCCTCCGGAAAAGAGTAATTCTCATAATTCATGATAAAAGTATATACATTTCCCCCTGCCCCGCAGCCGAAGCAGTGAAACATCTGCCGCTCTCCGTTCACAGAGAAGGAGGGAGACTTCTCATTGTGGAATGGGCAAAGCCCCCAATGGCTGCTGCCCTTCTTCTGCAGCCTCACATATCCAGAAACCACATCCACGATATCGTTTCTGGATCTGATCTCCTCTATCAGCTCTTCGGAATAATACATCGGCACCTCTCATTTTTCGCTTCATTATCGGTCTGTCCCCCTCAGAACGACCAGTATTTCGGTATGTAAATACGTTCATATGTGGCTATGGCATATCGGTCCGTCATGGCTCCCACGTAATCGCAGACCACCTGTTCCCGCACGTCCCCCTCCGAAAGCAGATTCAGAAATTCCTCCGGCAGCTCTTCCACATGCTTCATGAAATGCCTATACAAGGTCTCCATCAGCACTTCCGCCTTGTTCTCCTCGCTCTTGGCCACCGGGTTCAAGTACACGTTCTCAAACATGAATGCCCGCATCCGCTTCATGGCCCATTCCACCCGCTCAGACATCAGAATATCGTTCCTTCCCATGCTCGCCGTCACTATGTCGTGGATGAAATGATCCAGCCTGCTGCTAGGAGTGTCCCCGATGACTTCCCGGATCTCCCGGGGCACGTCCGCCTCCTTCAGAATTCCCGCCCGGACGGCATCGTCCATGTCATGGTGAATATAGGCGATCTTGTCTGACAGCCTCACCACCTTGCCCTCCAGCGTATGGGGCTTCCCTATGGTCTGATGATTCAGAATTCCGTCACGCACCTCGTAGGTCAGATTCAGTCCATGGCCTCCCTTTTCAAGTCTGTCCACCGTCCGCACGCTCTGCTGGCTATGCTCGAATCCCAGAGGGCATACCTGATTCAGCGCCCGCTCCCCCGCATGGCCGAAGGGCGTATGTCCCAGATCATGTCCCAGCGCAATGGCCTCCACCAGCTCCTCGTTCAGCTTCAGGGCCTTTGCGATGGTGCGGGCATTCTGGGAAACCTCCAGCGTATGGGTCAGTCTGGTGCGGTAATGGTCGCCCTCAGGCGACAGAAATACCTGCGTCTTGTCCTTCAGCCTGCGAAACGCCTTGCAGTGGATGATCCTATCCCGGTCCCGCTGGAACACCGGCCGGATATCGCACTGCTCCTCCTCCTTAAGCCTGCCTCTGGAATCCCTGCTGTGAGATGCGTGGGGACTTAGATAGCTCATCTCCCACTGCTCTAAGCTTTCTCTGATCGTCATGTCTGCTCCCATCTGTGCGCCCTGCACATACAAGCGAAACCTTTCTCTTACTTAATTATTCTGCGTCCAGAGTGAAATTCCTTTTTGGGCAACAGAAAAACAGCAGAAAGTATGCCGAAACTTTCCGCTGTTCTCTGCCTACCGGCATATGTCATAGATGAACTCCGCGTTCTTGTCCATAGCGGCCCTTGCAGCCTTCATGGGGGACATCTGGAACACATGCCACATACCCTGACAGACATCCAGACGCACGGGCACGTTGGCCTCCACGAAGGCCTGATGCAGACGCAGGGAATCACTGAGCAAAATTTCGTTTTCTCCTACCTGAATATAAACGGGCGGAAAACCTGCAAAATCGCCAAAAAGCGGAGATATGAAAGGATCCTGCAGCTCCCGCCCACAAGCGTAGGCCCCCACCATCCGGTCGATGTAGGCCTTGTCCAGCACCGGGTCCACCTCCGCCTTGGTCTGAAAAGATTTCCCCGAGGAAGTCAGATCCGTCCATGGGGACATCAGCACAAGCCCTCTCGGCAGCAGCCGCCCCTGCCGCTTCAGATTCAGGGTCAGAGAAAGCGCCAGATTCCCTCCCGCCGAGTCCCCCGTCAGAATCACATCCCTTGCGCCATACCCCAAAAGCATGAGATAATTCCATGCCTTCATGGCATCCTCCGGCGCTGCGGGATAGGGATGCTCCGGCGCCAGACGATAGTCAAAACACAGCACGTCCATGGAAGTGGACGCCGCCAGCTTGGAGGTGAGAGTTCTGGCATAGAGGCTGCTCCCTGTGGAATATCCTCCCCCATGACAGTGAAGAATCACATATTTCTTCATATGGGCACGGTTCACACCCACCCATTCGCCGTACATGCCGTCGATATCCACTTCCCGATACCGTATGTCTTTGGCATTGCTCAGAATCGTGCCGATATAGTCCTGAGACTGCCTATGTTTTTCAAGATCCGATTTCTCAACCAGACCATGAACCCGCTTGATCAAGTGCATAAGGTTCTGGCTTTTCTTATGGACGCCCTCCGTCTCCAGTCTCTCCAGCTCCGCCTTCTCCGCTCCTGATCTCTCGGGTTTCTCCGGCTTCGCTCCCGATCCTTCCGGTTTTTTCAGCTTCATCTCCGATCTCTTCAGCGATGGAAGCCGTCCTCCGGTTTCTTGGGCCGCCGTCCCTCCTGCCTCCGCCTTTCTTCCCGACCGCAGCCTCATCCGCCTCACCATGCCGTCCGTTCCTCCCATCACTTCAAGCTCCTTTTCTTTCCGGGCACCCTCGCCGCCCTTTTGTTATCCATACTGCCGCTTCCCTCTCCGAGATCCGGCCACACACAAACCATGGCAATTACCTGCCTCCCGGCTTGTGATACCCATACTCCCGGCACGGCTCTTGTGTTTTTTTGCCAGCAAATACAGCGGCGTACTGCTTTTGATGCCTGCACTCCCGGCACGGCTCTCCTGCCGTAAGACGTAAAACCCTGCAGCCTTCTCCCACGTCAAAAATGCAGCCTCCTGCGCACCGCGTTCCGCAGCCTTCTGCGGGAAAGCATGGTGATCAGGGCAATGTCCAGCACCACGCACACCACCAGCACTACCGCGGACCATCTGATGGTAATTTCATCTTCAATATAGCGATCGATCAGCACCTCCAGCACCACGCACAGCGCCCCTATAGCCGTGAAAAGATACAGCGCCACCGTAAGGAACGATCTCGGCAGCCTAAGTATGCACGCCGTAAGCGCCTCCGCCGTAGCCGTCACCAGCACCACTATCGGCAGCCCCAGCCCCCAGAACCAACCGCTGCCCTCCGTCATAAAGGTCAGCATATACAGATAGACCGCCACCACCGCTCCGTCCAGCAGCAGAGAAATGTATACCGACTGCTTTGTATAGATCACAGCCGGAATCATCACCACCCAGAGGATGGCACAAGCTCCTATGACCGCCAGCGACCATAGGTTTTCCCGAAACACCAGCGCGTTCAGAACGCCGCAGGTGACCGCAGAGGCCAGCACCACCGTGGACAGCAGAATGCCCAGATCTTTTTTGTTGGCTGTCTCCACCTGCCCCTTTTCTCTGGGAAAGGGCTCCGCGCCGGATTTCCCGGCATCTACTGCCTGAAAAGCATGCCTTTCTATTTCTTTGGGATTCAGCACCGGCGTGTTGCATAGGGGACACTCTCCTGCAGTTGCATCCAGCTCTACGCCGCAATTCACACAATACGACATAATCTCCTCCCATTCCTTTTCGCAGCATTACGCTCCATCCTATACGGCAGCTTTACACTCCATCCAAAACAGCCGCCGCTCCCGCCTACTCCCGATTGCTCTCGATCTTTACATGTATGCCGTCCCTCACCAGCTTCCTGAAAAAATGCCTCTCCACATCCGCCTCTATGATGCTGCTGGCGAAATTTACCGTCAGAATATCCCCAAAGCTGATGATGGCACAGTTCGTCCTTCTGGAAAAGGGCTGTCCCATATAGATGTCAAATCTCTCTATGTGGGGCCTCATGCCCTCCGGCACCTGAAGGGCTCCCATATTTGTAAGCCCAGCAGAAGAATTCCTATCCTGCACCTTGGTATAAAACAGCCGCACAACGAAATCTTTAATAAAAAGAGGCACCACCCTGATAAAGGGATTTCTCTGCGTAGCCGCATTGGTGGTGATGTCCCCCCGCAGCAGCTTCTCGTTCAAATGATAACGCATATAATTGTGTACCTGAAGAACAATCTCCTCAAATGTGTATTCCCCCAGCCTCGGATCTACCCCCGGATAGATCATGGTGATGAAATTCCGCAAGGTTATGGACGGGAAAAAACGCCTCAGGTTCACAGGCATAGCAATCTTTACCGGGCGCTGCCTGCCGCTTGGACTCTCCTCCTGATTCTTCAGCAGGGCGTACAGCAGAACCGCATTCAGATACTCCGTAATAGTGGCATGATATCTCTTGGCCGCCGTCAGTACCTCCGACACAGACATGATCCCGTCCACGATGTTCAAAGTATAAAAGGGTTCCGCCGTTCCCCTGACCCTATACGCCTTCTCCTCCAGCCTCGGCGGACATACCTTGGCATTTGCATAACGCATATAGGCGTCCTCCAGCTCCCCCGGATCCGGCTCCCCATGGATATCCAGCACGAAGCCCTGATTCTCGATCCCCTCCACCCCCAGCAGTCTCAGGTAGGTGGCTGTCATGGTCAGCAGCACGCACATGCCTCCGGTGCCGTCTCCCAGACTGTGGTGGGCCTCCAGAGCAATTCTGTTCCGGAAATAATAGACCCTCACCAGATACCGATTGTTCGCCTTGAAATACATTGGCTGACAAGGATTCTTCACATCCTCCTGAACAAAAGGCCCCGGTCGGTTGTTGGGTTCTAAATAGCGCCAGAACAGCCCCTTGCGGATGGCGGCCTTGTAAGTGGGAAATCTGGGCAGAGTCATGTCCAGCGCCTTCTGCAGCACCTGGGGCCTGATCTCCTCCTTCAATACCACCGACAGCCTATATACGGAGGAGAAATCCCTGCGCTGCAGTGTGGGATATACGATGGCGGACAAGTCCAGCTCATACCAATCCCTGCGCTGTTCCTTTCCCCCGCTCCCCCTTTTTGCCATAGATCAAATCCTCCTATCCTCTGTTCCCCATGGTCTGCCCAATAACTTTTGGGACAATTCCTATTACCAATATAACATGAATGTACAAAGATTGGAACAACAAAAAAGCAGAAAGCAAAACGGACAGCCATAGGCGGCCCCCAAAAGCCTCCCATGGCTGTCCCTCCTTCGGCGCCGGTCTTTATCCAGCCCCTCCTTGCCGCCTCATGTCACAGAAAGTCCCGGATTTCCTTCACCAGCTTTTCCTCAATCTTGATCAGCTTTTTTGTAATATCCTTTGCCTTCTCCTCAGCCGCCCCGTACTGGTTCAGATATTGGTTGAGGGACTTGACTCCCATATTGCACCCATCCGTCATCAAACCCGCAATGGTCCTATCTGAATCGTCCATGGCCAGCTTCACGTTGGTCTTCACCCAAGACATCCCCTTCGCCATGAGATTCGGCTCTTTCCCATCATCATGATATCTGTCCAGAAGATCTTGTATCTCGTCCTCCAGCCTGATATGTTCCTCCTGACAGTCCTTCAGACAGCTTCCAAGGTCGCCGCTGCGCACATATCCCAAAACCTCATCGATGGCCTCCACGCCCATCTTGACCCCTGCGTCGCATTCCCGCAGCAGCCTTATCGTATCCTGCTCTATCATACCTGATTTCCTTTCCGAACTCTCTGATTTTTGATCTGCAGCATCAAACAAGGTCCCTTGAGTCAGTATGCCTTTTAATCCGCAATTTATTCTATATGCTTTTGCCTGAGTTAGTCTTTGTGCCGCGTCCATGCAAAAAAGGTGTTCCAAAAATCGGAACACCTCCTCATCAATATCCTCACAAATTTTTATTACCGTTTGCCAGCGCTCATGCTCAAGGAACAGTTGTTCAGCTCCCGCTTACCTGCCGCCCGAAATTCTACAAGCCTTCCTTCCTCAGATCGAAATACATCTGTTCGTACAGCTTCAGCATCTGCTGATGGGTGGATTCCCGAGAGCACACAATATCCTTCAATGCATCGGCCTTGGCCTGTCCCAACAGATTTCCCGGACTATCCGTTTCCCCGTTCTCCCCGTCTGACATATTCGACAAGCCCTTGATCGCTTCAAAAAGATAGTCTTTCTGCTCTAAAATCTTATCGATCTGCTTCAAAATATAGCCTCTGCCGAACTGCCCGTCCACGCCACCATTATGAACTGCCCCTGCATTTGCTTCATTTATCATCCTATCTGACATAGCAACATCCTCCAAAATTATATTTGGCGGACACGCAAGGCATATCTTATTTTCAGAAATGAAGCGTGCCCTGCCGTTTTTCACAAGACCCCTAGCCCGCTTGGGCCAGGTCGCTTCGTATTGGTTACCTCGTTCATCTACAACCGCAATGTTTTTTTCGATGGGTGTCTTCCCCCTTGTCATAGACTTCAGAAAAACAGTGAAAGCTGTTTTTTTCGATGGGTGCCTTCCCCGTTTCACAAAACAGCGCAAGACTTTCACCTGCTGGCTCAATCTTGCGCTGTCTGATGCAGGAAAAGAGACTTGAACTCTCATGGTATTGCTACCACACGGACCTGAACCGTGCGCGTCTGCCAATTCCGCCATTCCTGCGAACAAGATGTATCTTAAACCATTTTATGTAAAAAGTCAATAGGTTTTTAAAAATTTTTTTATTTCTTTTTTATCAAGATCCTATGCTCCCTAAGCTGTCGCAGCCATAAAATATTTTCTCTTTATACCAGAGCCAAAGGCAAAGCCGAAACTATAGATTGCAGCACCTGCCACAGCCAGAAAGCATAGGAACAAGACTCTTAGAACCAGCCGTTGTACAGATTCCCGTTATTGTAGTTCGCCCCATAAGTACCCTTGGTAGTATACATGCTCCCCTTGCTGGCCTCACGGTCAGCGGCATAGTTGATCATGGAAGCCTGAGAGGACACACTGTACGCATAGGATCCCGTGCCGTTGAACAAGCTCTTCGCCGTAGACATATCCGCTTCCATGAAGGCCTTCTTGTCCAGCTCCAGCGTTCCGTCCGTATTCACGCTTATACCCACTGCAAGCAGGGACTTCAGGTGGCCTGACGTAGAATTCATCATACTGGTAACACGGCGCATTACGGTATCGCTGTCCGTTTTGTCAACTGCCTGAATCACAGAATTGTAATTCGTCACAAAACTGTTCACCGCGCTGTATATGCTTTCCTTATCGTATTCCTTCACTGTACTCTCTATCCCGTTCTCATCCTTCACGGTGACATCCTTCTTGGCAAATACGGAATTAGTCCCCGTCTTCATGAGCTTGTCGGCAGAGTCCTTCAGGGCATCCGTAGCGGACTGTACCTTTGTGTAAGCCTTAGTCTCTTCAGACGTAGGCGCCGTCTTTTTGCCGGAATAAGAACTCATGCTCTTCTGGGCCACAGACTTTGCCGTACTGCTGGCGCTGCCCCCATAATAAGCCTTCATAAGCTTCCCATAGCTTCCATTCTTGATGCTGGCATAGTCAGCCAGAAAATTGCTGCCCGCCACACCTGCGGCGCCGCTTCCCAGACTGGAGAGCATCCAAGAGATATCCTGCTTTTCACGGATACTGGCACTCATATCATTACCTCCTTATCTCAGGGACTCCTCGCTGCCTTGTCCCCTATCTCCATACCCAACAATACCTATAACAATGCTTATTTGTATTTTATCATATTATCGGCAGAAATGCATCTCCAATTTATAATCCAAAAAAATTTTGCAAAATTTCATTAATCCTCTTGCATTTTTTTCAAGCCGTGGTACAATAGAGGACATGGAAGCATAGCTCAGCCGGGATGAGCGTTCGCCTCACACGCGAAAGGTCAGGGGTTCGAGCCCCCTTGCTTCCATTTTTATTGCAAGGCCGCAAATCAAGGATTTTCCAGCAAAATCCATGGTTTGCGGCCTCTTTCAGCGACTGGTTTACAACTAGCTCTTGTACCAAAAAACCAATTTTTGTGACAAATTTTGTCATGGATTTTTTGAAGCAAAAAGTAGACAGAATACTGTACATATGCGAATCCAATCGAAAGGATTTTTTCTCCATAAACAAAAAAATATTTGCAGCGCCTCGTAGGCGGCAGGATAACCCCTACCGCCCCTTTCTCTTACTTCATAGATTCTTTCATGCTCTTCACATGCTTATCGACAATCTATGAAGTTCTTTCTCAATCCACTCACCTCCATCTATCGGCTTTGAATATTCAGCTCGCTTTTGAGTGCCGCCGTCAATATTGCAGAAAAATTCACTCCTGCTCTTTCAGCTTCAAAGTTCAGCCATGATGGTATCGTGCAGTTTTTCTTGACCGCCTTCATATCGTTCCTTCTACGGTACTCCCCAAAATCCACGTCCACAAGCGTCACAATATCCATCGCCGAATCAGCCTTTACCTCTGATACTGCTGTTGGCTCCGGTAAAGATTCTCCATCATCTTCCATATCAATGCCGACAACCCCTATTGCGTCCCTTGCCATTTCAATAGCTTCTGTCAGCGTGTCCCCCTCGGTATTTATATCGAAATCAGGAACATACACTACATAACCGACCTTATCAGGCGTTAAAATAATTGGATAAGAATTTTTCATATAAAACACCTCCTAAATTCTTGTGGGCTTATTCCAGCTCACACCTTTTGATAATTGACTTCGCAAGGTTTTCTTTTATCTCTTTGTGCCTTGGAATGCTCTCACGCTCTGTGCCTTTTGTATAAACATCATGGTCTGCGCCGTGCCGCTTGAATTTCCAGCCATTGCTTTCTAATAGCTTGATAAGGTCTTTTGTTTTCATTCCGTTTCTTCCTTACCACTATAAGCATACGCATATCATACGCATATGTCAATGCTTTTTTTGCAGGAAAAAAATGCCTTCTGACCAAGCGAGACCCGGCATTGCCTTATGATTTTTGTATAAGTCTGGCTCAACGGTGCGTAACCTGCCGCATATTTCAGCAGCCGACTTCCATCTTCACTGAATTCAAAACCTGCCAGAACCTCCGGATTTTGTTGAAGGCCGCAAACCAAGGATTTTCCAGTAAAATCCATGGTTTGCGGCCTCTTTTCTGCCCACGCTATTCATTCACTATTCCGAACTCTGCCACCTTATTTTCCGCCCAAGCACCATCATCATAAATTAATTCTACGCTTTTCCATCCAATCGGCGCCTGAACCGCTACATATCCTTTTATCTTTTTTCCTGCCGCAACATCTCCGCCCATGCTGCCATATCCATCTACATCGGAAAGAAGCGCCGTCTGTCCCGTCAAATATCCATCTACATAAAACCGAAAATATAATGGATTAAAATAATCATCTTCTGCAGAAGTATTTTCGGCTTCCAAGTAAAAGATTACGAACTGCTTTCCATCATCCGGATTCTGCTTAAATGTATCTCCTATAGCATCATAGCTTTTTACATCAACCAACTGTATCTTCCATTTATCATTGGCTATTTCTGTTCCAATTTCTGTTTTCTTGTCATCCTCCATTACATAGTCTTCAAATACAGAATTCTCGTATGTATAATCTTGTTGAGAAATATCTTCCTTGCTTACCACAAAAGTTGCTGCTTTATGGGACGTCCATAATCCATCCTTATACGAAATCTCAAATTCTTTCCAGTCAGAAGGAACTTCATATACCATAATTCCTTTTGACATTTTCCCAGCATCAATATCTCCGCCCACACCTGACATTCCATCCGGATTTCCCATAATCAATGTGCTGTTCACAGAATAATCATCCGCATATCCTTCAAAATAAAAATTATTAAAATATTCATTTCCATCGGATATGTTTTTCACGTCAAAAAACAGCACCAGAAATTTGTTTCCATCAGACGGCTTATCAGAATAATATTCCGAATCTATAGAGTCATACTCCTTTGCATACAATAGAGCAATACTCCATTTATCCCCAGTAACAACTTGCCCAGGCTTTGCATATTCCGGTAGATTATCTTCAGATTCTGAACTTTCTGCATCAGAATCATCCGATGTCTTACTTTCAGGATTTTCAGAAGGCTTTATGTCCTGAATCGTTCCTTGAGAATTTGTCTCTGAGACTTCTGCGCATGCTACTGTGCTTGCCGACATTGCCATCAGCATCAGCAGCATTAATAATTTCTTTTTCATTTCCCCATTCCTCCTACAAATTTTTTATCATTATCCCATACCCCCCCTAGATGTCAAGGGGCTTTGTCGAAATGCGGTAATTTTGTATAAAAAACTATAGAATCGGGTATCTCCATAAATACAAACCGGATCCTCAGAACTCAACCGGCTTGTACTCCTCCATTTTCGGTTCCAGCATGCCGTCATAAAAATCAAGAAAAATGCGGCAGCACTCTTGTTCAGTACACATCTTGTAGTATAACCGAGTGCCTTCTTCCTCGATCCCAAGTTCCACCTCAATGGCGCCGTCATGGGTGCAGGCTTGAACATAGCGCACCTTGCGCCGAGGCTCAGGTGCGGTCAAAATGACAAACTGATCCGCCGTCACAAACATATCCTGCAGATACTCTTCAATGTCCACATCCTCAAAATCCGTAAGCCTTCCCTCCTGATTCTCTAAAGTAAAACCCTGCTGGCTCCTGACCTTCTCAAAAATCACTTCTTTCCCCTTTTTAAACGGAAACTTCATCCTTGACCTCCTTTGCCGCTTTCGGGCGCTCCTGCCCTTTGTTCATCAGATCATGATAAAATATGTACTGCTGAAACAGACCTGCGAACTTGGCTCCCGACCAGTCCGGCAGCCTGCCGCCATATTCTCTGTCCAAAATCTTACTGATATGGGTGTCCACGGGGAATGCCTCCAGCCGGTGCAGGCCAAATAAACATATACAGTCCGCAACCTTATTGCCCACACCCTTGATTTCAAGCAATCGCTCCTTGGGAACTTCCATATCCCAAAGCTCCGACCCGGCGGCTCCTTCCTGCCCCATCCACCAGACTGCAGCCTCCTTCAGATACTTGTCCCGATACCCCAATCCCTTGTCTGACAGATCCATCTCCCAAAGCTCATGACAGTCGGGAAACCTGCCTCCGAATCCATCGCATATCCTTTCGATGCTTTTTCTGATTCTGGGAATGTTGTTGTTCTGACTAATTATGAAGCTCACAAGCACTTCCCACAGATCCTGCCGAAGGATACGAATACCGCTGCCAAAACGATATGCCGCCTTGAGGAACTTGTCCTCCGACAAAGCGACGATCCGCTCTGCCTCCCTATAATCCGTATCCATATCAAAATACGTCTTCCAGATTTCGTTCCATTCGCCTTCCCCGCAGGAAAGCAGGAAGTCGTCTCCCTCCTGCGCTATCTCCAGATATCTGCCGAAAGCATGAATGCCATATGCGCTTTCTCCCAGCATCCGCCATCTAAAGCATTGACCGCTGCCCGCTATCTGATGCAGGTTCATATGGTCTATTCTCACTCTGTACATCTCTTGTCTCCGTCCCTTGACCGCAGTCCAGCAGGCAGGCATCCTCACCCCTGCCACTTATTCCGGCAAAAATATTTCATGTCTATTATAATGCTGCGCCTTGGCAAGTTCAATAAAAACATATCAGAAATTGCCTGCAAATGAATTTACTTGTATAAAATTCCAAAAACCAATTGACATTTTACATTCTAAATGCTAATATATCCTTTGTGCAGTAGATGACTCTGTTGCGAAAAGTGGTGTGCAAAAGCGCCGGGTCTTAGAAGCTATTCTTTTACTGTGCAGACGCAGGAGTGCTGGAATTGGCAGACAGGCTAGACTAAGGATCTAGTGGCAGCAATGTCGTGTGGGTTCAAGTCCCATCTCCTGCAGTTTATTTCAATAGCTTGAGCATCCGTGCCATAGGCAAGGTGTTCGGGCTATTTTTGTTTTGTACCCCTCCCATATTCGCAGTGGACTAAAATGATCTGCAGCAAAAAATTCCCAGCCTGCCGAATCACTGTACTTGTTTCTATACCACGAAGCACACAGCGCAACCTACGGTTGCAAAAGTTCCATGCGAAGTTGGTGGTTCACAGTTTTTTTCGTGGTAGAATATAGCCACAAGGAGGTACGAAAAAATGGGAATCGGAACCAGAATTCAACAATTAAGGGTCAACAATGGTCTCACTCAGGAAAAGCTTGCCGAACTGCTCAACGTCTCCAGACAGTCCATCTCCAAATGGGAGATAGAGCAGTCCTTGCCTGAAGTAGACAAAATAGTCTTGATGAGCAAGCTGTTCCATGTAGGCACCAATGAGCTATTGCTGGAGGAGGCAGACATTAAAAAGCTTCGCCCTCAGGAGCTGCATCTCGGTTCGATATATCTTATTACAAGAGATTTTGAAAAATCCATCGCTTTTTATGAAAAGCTCCTGTCCATGACCGTATCCACCCGTAATTGCGGAAACAAATTTGCCGAGTTTTTCTTCGATAATAAGTGTCTTGCCCTGATGAATGAGTCAAACCTGCCGGGCCATCACTATGGCGATGGGGATCACAAATTCGTACTTAATTTCTGGGTGGAGGACTTGAGGCGGGAGCATAATAGGGTGAAGGATCTAGACATTGGGCATGTGACCGAAATCCAAAAGGTTCATGATGGCTATTACTATTTCAACATTTACGATCCTGACAAAAATGTATGCGAAATCACCGGCGAGTTCCACCCCGAACGGGATGAATGATGCCAGCTGTAAACCGTTTCACGGCAAACAAGACCGCATGTGAACCGTTAACCATTCCGCGGCAAATAGACCGCAATTGTGATACGATACTCCCTTCAAACGTAAAAGGATAAAGTTGAATTATGAGAGAAGCGCCTAAAATAAAACAATGGAAATTTCTGCTCTCCGCTGCCCTAGCCGCCCTATCCCTATCCCTATGGGGATGCGGCAGCGGCGTCATAGGGGAGTCTGTGCCACACACTCAGTATCAGGCAGAAGATGTACTTGAAGTTGCTTCTCAGGCATCGGACATCCCTCCTTACGCAGGCCAGCCGTACACTGCTGTCCATGGCAACATCCCCTATTTCTCGGAGAGTGACCTGACAGATCAGTCCTTTGAAACCTACAGTGAGTTGGATCAGCTCGGAAGATGCCAGACGGCCTTTGCATGTATCGGGACGGATCTTATGCCCACGGAGGAGCGGGGCTCCATCGGAAGCGTCAAGCCCTCCGGATGGCATACCGTCAAGTATCCGGAAGTCATCGAAGACAGTTACCTCTACAATCGCTGCCATCTCATAGGCTATCAGCTTTCTGGCGAAAATGCCAACGAAAGAAATCTCATCACCGGAACGAGGTATCTGAACATTCAGGGCATGCTGCCGCTGGAAAATAAGATCGCTGACTATGTGACAGACTCAGGAAATCATGTTCTATACCGGGTCACTCCCGTCTTCGAGGGCGACAATCTGATTGCGTCCGGTGTCCTGATGGAGGCCATGTCCGTGGAAGACGATGGAGAGGGCATCTCCTTCTGCGTCTACGCATACAATGTACAGCCCGGCATTGATATCGATTATGCCACCGGAGAAAGCAGGCTGAATGCAGACGCCCCTTTAGATATGCCCACAGAAGGCGACTTATTCATTTTAAACACAAACACCATGAAATTCCACTGGCCCTCCTGCGAAAGCGCAGGACAGATCAAAGAAAAAAACAAAAAGGAGTATTCCGGCGCCAGAGACGAATTAATTTCTCAGGGCTATGCACCATGTAAAAACTGCAATCCCTAAAAGCCGCCGCAGAAGGTGTCTAAACAGAACCCTTATAAAACCGCAGCCCCTATAAGCCGCGGCAGAAAGCGCCAACAGAACCCTTGTAAAACCGCAGCCCCTAAAAGGCCCCGCAGAAAGCGCCAGAAACAAGGCAAATCAAAAAGCACAATAACAAGGTAATAAAAATCATATAAATTTTTGTTGCTTTTTCTGTAGTTTGTGCTATACTAATAGCCATGGGGCATTAGCGCAGTTGGGAGCGCGCAACATTCGCATTGTTGAGGCCGTGGGTTCGAATCCCATATGCTCCATTCAAAGTATTGCCAGTCGAATACCGGAGCAGTTCGACGGGAAAAATTTAAGCTCCTTTTTTCATGCCCATTTTTAAGAGCAAAAACAGAACCTCCTGCAAAGCGTTATTTGCAGTAAGTCTCCAACATGCGCTTTGCGGCTCTGACCTTATCCATATCCGTTCTATACAGTTGGTACTCTCCCAGCCCCGGCACTCCCATGGAAACCTCCGCTCTGCGGAAGGCCATCGCGCTGGACAGAATCGTCTTTCCCGACATATGATAACATCTTGCACAGGTGGCCGATATCATCCGCCCCACGATGTCCGCATCTACGCCGCCCCCGGCCATAATCTCCACAGCGCCTTGGCTCTCCCTCACCAGCCCGGCAATCAAGTCTTTTCCCTCCAGACAAGTTTCCCTCTGGCCGGAGGTAAGAATCGTATTGATGCCGAGCCCCTTGGCCTGCTCCAAGGCCTCGTAGGCATCCCGGCACATATCAAAGGCCCTATGCAGCGTCATGTCCATGGATCCGGCCGTCTGTCGAAGCCTCTTCATCCTCTCCGTGTCCAGAGAACCGTCGGGCAGAAGGCATCCAACCACCACCCCCTCCGCTCCCATCCTTCGGTACAGCTCCACGCTGCGGAGAATGATCTCAAACTCATGCTCTGTATAGAGAAAATCGCCGTATCTGGGACGAATCAGCACATGGACTTTGAGTTTTGTCAACTCTCTGACCTTCTCAAACAGCGCCGGTTCCGGCGTAGTTCCCCCGATCACCAGATTGGCGCACAGCTCCAGTCGGTCCGCGCCCCCCTTTTCCGCCTCCACCGCAGACTCCACGGAGTCCACGCACACTTCCAATAAATATTCTCCCATTTTCGCCACCTCCTATCCCAAACAGTACATGCCTCCCTGCCTTCACGAAACTTCCAGCCAGTCCATATCCCGCTTCAGCCCTTCAAAATCCAGATAGTCCTCTATAAACTGCTTCCGCAGCAGATCCAATGGCACAAATTCATTATACTTCCCCATGATCTGAATCTTGTCGGGCAAAGGAAGGCTGTACAAGTCCAGATAAGAGTTCAGGATATCCCGGACGGTTCCCTCCAGCTCCTCCTTCTCCCCATCATACACCACCTCCAGATAGATGCATATGCTCCACATCATCCTGCTCTTAATCTTCCTCTGGCGCAGGGCATAGTGGAGCGTCACCAGCTGTCTGGTCCCCACCCAGGGGAAGATGGCGTATTTCTTGTCGGAAAGAGCCGTCACCAGATTATCCAAAATACCGCTGTTGCGGGTGATGAACCGAATCTCGTTTAAGCGCACCCTGCAGCGCTCGCTCAGATAGGGATAGGAATCGTCCCCCTGCAAAATGCTCCGCATCTTGCGGACCAGCACCGTGTGAAGCTCCGCCTCAAAATCCCTATCCCAGTCCACGGCGGAAATGCCGGGAATCTTCTTCACAAAAATGACCTTTGACCTCTCGTTCAGATCCACCGTCTCCCAAGACATCCCTGCCAGCGCAAAATGAGTTCCTACGGGATAGGCCTTGTCCACCGTTCCTATGGTGCGGTTCTCTTCCTTCACCAAAAAATACTCCGGCGCAAGAAACACGGTCAGAAACTTATGGCTGTTTATGATCTTCTCCCCGGCCCTGCCCACCGCCAGACCGCCCCGCTCCGTGCGCTCCAGCTGCTCAATGTCCACCATATGGAGCAGCAGCCTTTTATAGTCCTGCTGGGGAATCTGCTGAAAACTCCCCAAAGACAGCACATTTGCGGCCAGCGCCCCTGCAGACATTTCCCCATTGCTCTTCAGACAGCTCATGGTCTGATGATACAAAAGATTATAGGCATGGTTTCTGGGCGGTATAGGCTCGATCCAATGCTCCCTCAGATACAGCTCAATAATGGCGATGGTTCGTATGAAGTTCCAATTGATGGGCCCTAAAGTGTCCGAAGAATTGATCTTCAGACTTTCCACGAAGGTGAAGAGGAGCTGGGGAACCTGCCCGCGCCGCCCGCAGCGCCCCAGACGCTGGGCAAAGCTGGACACGTCCAGAGGCGCCCCCACCTGCACGGCCTGATCCAGCGAGCCGATATCTATGCCCAGCTCCAGCGTCACAGTAGCCCCGGTGACAATCTTCTCTTCTCCCGACTTCATCTCGTCCTCCGTGTTCTCCCGGAGCAGCGCGGACACGTTGCCGTGATGAACCCGATACACATCGGGCGCCTTGTGCTTTAAGGCAATCTCCCTGAGATTTGCTATCACAAGCTCTATCTCCTCACGGCTGTTTGCAAAGATGATAGTCTTTTTGTCCAGCGTCTGCCGGAAGAGATATTCATAATGCTCCCTATCCCCGATGTCGCCGTTAGAGCTGGCATTTTCTATATTCTGGCTGGCATCCCTCTCCACGAAGTCCCTTTGATCCGCATAGTTCACGAATCTCTCGATGAGCAGCCGAACCCGCTTCTTCCCCTCGTCCGTAAGGGGGGCGGCACATTCCCTGCCGGTGCCGGTATTCAGCCAGTTCTGGGCAAGGGACACATCTCCTAAGGTGGCGGACAGCCCGATTCTCCGGGGATTTACGCCGGTGAGCCGCCGCAGTCTCTCCAGCACGCAGAGAAGCTGCAGTCCCCGGACATCCCTCATAAAATAATGCACCTCGTCTATGATGACAAAACGCAGATCAGAAAACATGGAAAGGCAGGCTCCCCTTTTGTTTGTGACCAGACTCTCCAAAGACTCCGGTGTGATCTGCAGTATGCCCTCAGGTTCCTTTATAAGCTTGTTCTTCATGGTCATGGATGCATCCCCATGCCACTTTGTAACCGGAATGTTGACGTCTAAAAGCAGCTGCTCCAGCCGCTTGAACTGATCGTTGATCAGCGCCTTCAGAGGCGAAATGTACATGACGGCCACAGAGCGGGAAGGCTTGTTATGAATCTGCGTCAGCACAGGAAGGAAGGCCGCCTCCGTCTTGCCTGAGGCAGTGCCTGAGGACAGCAGCAGGTTATGATCCGTGTCAAAGATTACCTGACATGCGGCCACCTGATTCCCCCGCAGCTCTTCCCAATGGTTCCGGTATATAAAGTCTTGTATAAAAGGAGCCAGTCTGTTGAATTCATCCATGCTCTATCCCCACACTTTCCTTGAAGCTTTATATCTCGAACTCCTGAAATTCATCCGGAACCTCTTCCTCCAAAATTCCGCCCTTTGCCAGCTGGAAACTGTTGTCCCCCAGAATCTCCGCCACCTTTCTCTGGGGATTCTGGTGCAGAATATTCAAAAGCTCGATGAAATCACGTATGATCTCCCGGGGAGTGATGTGACTCTCCGCCCCCACCCTATTATATTCCACCGTAAGGAAGTACAATAGATCCTCCTGTGTCAGCGCAGGCGAATAATGATAAAGCTGTCCGTGTATCTGCTGCAGCTTCTCCACCAGAATGTACATTTCCTCCTGAGTCAGCATCTGCAGGCGGATGATGGGCGCAGACAGATCCTTCATATCAGCAGTGGCAAAATGCCCTTCCGCCAGACGGGAACGCAGAGCCTCATAGCTGAACACCCCCTTATATCTGTCCTCGATGCATTGGGGTGTTCCGCCCATGAGAAAGCCGATATATCTGGCCTTGCCCTGCAGCACGTCATTGTACATGGTAAGTATTTTTTCATAATTATTGGCTCTGGTGATAGAATTGGGAATCTTGAAGATGTTTACCAGTTCGTCAATGATCACCAGCATTCCCTTATAGCCGGCTCCCACCAGAAATGCGGCAAAGATCTTCAAAAAGTCATACCAAGTCTCGTCCGAGACGATGAAATTGATGCCCAGATCCTCCTTTGCCTCCTTTCTCGTGGGATACTCTCCCCGGAACCATCTCAGCACATTGGACTTCAATGCCCCATCGTCCTGTTGATAAGCTTTCCAGTATAGCACCACTGCCTTGGCAAACTCAAATCCATTCACCATCCCCTCCAGTGAGCCTGCAACCTTGTAGATCTCCCGCTCCACCAGAGCGTCGAATTCCTCCCCTTCCGCCTCACAGCCGGCCTTCACCGCCGACTGGATACCGGATATCCACTTCTCCAAAATCAGCGGGAGCGCCCCGCCGTCCGGCTTGGACTTGGTGGAGAGGTTTTTGATCAGCTCCTTGTATGTGGCCAGCCCCTGCCCCTTGGTTCCGGCAAAGCGCCGTTCGGGTGAAAGATCCGCGTCCACCACTGCAAAACCCTTTGCCGTGGCATAATTCCTGATGGTCTGCAGAAGAAAGCTCTTTCCCGCCCCGTATTTCCCTACCACGAACCGGAAGGACGCGCCGCCCTCCCCGATCATCTCAATATCATGCAGTATGGCTTCGATCTCCTGCCTGCGCCCCACCGTGACATACTCCAGCCCTGCCCGGGGCACTACGCCGCCCTTTAAGGCATTGATCAAAATATTCGCTATCCTTGTAGGTACTACCTGCCCTGCCATATTTCCTCCATCATTTCTCTTGCCTGCTCTAAGTAGTCATCATATATGGTGAATTCTTCATCCAGAAGGCTGTCTCCCACATGGTCCATGGCCTTCTCATTGATGCCGTCCATCAGAACCTCCAGCATAATGCCGTGTTCGTCGGCAAACTGCTTCATATTTCTATAAGAGCGCAGCGCCATAGCCACTGCCTGCCGCTCCGTCTCATTCAGAGCGTTCCCCAATGCTTTCCATGGATCGGAGGGTGCCGCCTCCGAATCCCCGCCATGCCCGTCCTTGAAACTCATGTCCTCTCCAAAGCTGTCTCCCCCTATGTCAGCCGCTTCCCCGGCAATGCTTCCTTCCCCTGCAAAAGGAACCTCTTTCCCAGAGCTCCCTTGGCCTATGCAGGCAGCCTTCTCCAAAGCCATAGGGCTCTTCTTTTCCCCAAAATTTAGGGACAATCCTATATCATTGCCGTTCTCCGGCACTGTCAGCTTCTCCTGCGTTATCAGCGCCTCCTGCCGAATCCTTTCCAGCGCTCCCGCGTCCACCTTCACTACCGTCTTGTTTCTTTCCCGGATAAATTCCTCAACCGCATTCTCCACACTCTCTTCAAGGGCAATTCCGGCCGCTTCCAGCTCCTGCGCCATCACCGCCCCCAGCATCTTAGGATTGGCGGAAAGCTTGTGCCTATATTTTACCGCCTTTCTGAGGGAAGCCTCCATCTGCTTCATCACATATCCCATGAGCCTTTTCCCGCTCTCCGTGGTCAATGTAGTCTGAAAAGTCCATCTATCCCTGCAGCAGACAAAAACCTCCTTGTCCGAAATCACTACCTTTCGATCGTCTTGTGCCAGACGGGGGCAGAACAACGCTCCCTTAAAGGGCAGCCATTCCGGCATATTCTTCACCGGCTGGAACACAAGCTCCTCAAGCTCTATTCCCGCTTCCCCAAATATATGCTCCAGCCTCTCCATAGTGCTGTCGAAGCAGCTTCTGACCAATTCCTCATTGCCCTCCCCATAAAAAGCGGAGCTTCGCAGGTCATATTTTGAAATAGAGCATAATAAGTCGAACCCCTCCTGAGGATTCGTCAGATCAGGATACCACTCCTCCAGCTTATTTTTTTCTACAAATTCCTGAAATGTCCCCTCCAGTTCATAGTAAATATAAAAGTCCTTCAGCCAGCCCGGCATGTACTTATCGATGCTTCGGTCAAACTGCCGATAGGCGTCCCAAAACAGCAGCAGCATCTCCGATCCTTCCTCCGGGCTTTTCATCCCAATCAGATTGATCAGCTCATAAATATACAAAAACGCATAGGACAGCGAGGTTCCCTCAATGTTCCCCTGCCGCACCTGTGTCCTCCATGTGAAATATGTCCTGAGCTGTTCGTAGCCCATAGTCTGATAACTGGGATAATATGCAGAATAGGGCTGTGATTTCTCATAGTCGTCCTCAAAATCCGCCATGAAATCGCCCTGCAGGCAAAATATTCCGGCGTTTTCCTGCCGGACTCTTTTGTCATAGAATTTTGAACTGTTGAAATACAGAAAACGATTCTCTCTGGCAATGTCCCGCATCCGGTCGAATTTCTCCCGAATCTCGTCTCTGGGAGGCGTCTGAATCTTGCTGGATTTCAGCACGAATTTGCCCACCCCCGGAAAAGGAGCCGAATCATATTCTATCTCGTAAAACTGGCCATCATCCAAAGGCGCGGACATGGATCCGCGCCCCTCCTGCCGGGAACGGGCCGACTGCTCCTCCTCGGCAAAAATCTCTTCAAAAATCTCGAATGCATCCCTCCGGTTTTCCTTATCCTCCATCTCGTCCCCCAATGCTGCCGGTCGGAAACGGCAGTGTGTTGTCCATTGACATTATACCATGTCCAGAACAAATGTTCAAGAGGGCAGGCAGCTTCTAATTTTCCCCCATCTTTATCAGCTTGGCTGCTTGGTCCGCTGCAATGCAGGCGTCAAGTATTTCTCCGATATCACCGTTCATCACCTTGTCCAGCTTGTATAAAGTGAGGCCGATACGGTGATCCGTGACTCTCCCCTGCGGGAAATTGTAGGTTCGTATCTTTTCGGAACGATCCCCTGTGCCGATCTGGCTCCGGCGCAGCTCCGCCTCCGCATCATGCCTCTGCTGCTGTTCCATATCGTAAAGCTTGGCCTTCAGCAAAGCAAATGCCTTGTCCCTATTCTGCAGCTGGGATTTCTCAGTCTGGCTGTACACCACGATCCCCGTGGGATAATGGGTGAGACGCACCGCCGAGTCCGTGGTATTGACGCACTGGCCGCCGTTCCCGGACGCTCTCATCACGTCAATGCGGATATCCTTTTCATCGATCACAATGTCTATATCCTCATCTACCTCAGGCATCACCGCCACACTGATAGTAGACGTATGAATGCGTCCGCCGCTCTCCGTCTCCGGCACCCGCTGTACCCGATGCACGCCGCTCTCATATTTCATGCGGGAATAGGCACCCTTTCCGGTGATCATGAACTGTACCTCCTTCATGCCCCCGATACCCGTCTCGTCTGCATTCAGGGTCTCCACCTTCCACCGCTGGTCTTCCGCATAATGCACATACATACGGTAGATTTCCGCTCCAAACAGCGCCGCCTCGTCCCCTCCCGCGCCTGCCCGGATCTCCACAATCACATTCTTTTCATCATTGGGATCCTTCGGCAGAAGCAGAATCTTCAGCTCCTGTTCCAGCTCCTCCGTGCGCTTCCTGCTCTCTGCCAGAGTCTCCTTGATCATCTCCCGCATCTCTTCATCATTTTCCTCCTCCAGCATGGCCAGAGAGTCCTCGATGTCCTGTCTGCACTTTTTGTATTCCTTATAAGCCTCCACAATGGGGGTCAGATCGCTCTGCTCCTTCATCAGCTTGCGGAAACGCTCCTGATTGTTAGTCACCGTGGGTTCATGAAGCTCCCCCAATATCTCCTCAAAACGCGTGAGCAAATCCTCTAATCTGTCAAACATATCCATCCTCGCATTCCGCCGTCCAAGTCCTTCGGCCTTCTTTCCCTGTCTTGCGTTCTCTGTCTATTCTCACCTATATCCACGGCATCATTCAACCGTATTATTCAAAAGCCTGCGCCTAATGCGGCCCGTGGCTAAAAGTCCCGTAAACTACTCTGTCCAATCCTGCATAATCCTTCACAATGTCTACCTCTAAGAAGCCAGCCTCCTCCATCAGGCAGCTCACTTCATGACTCTGGTCATACCCTATCTCAAAGAAAAGCATTCCCCCGCCGAAAAGATGCTTCCTGCCCTCCTCCAGAATCCTTCTATAAAAAACCAGACCGTCCCCGCCGCCGTCCAACGCCTGCAGCGGTTCATGCTCACGCACCTCCGGCATCAGGCCGGGAATGTCGCCGCTGCGCACATAGGGCGGATTGGATACAATGATGTCGAATTTTCCCTGAACCTGCCCGAATAAGTCACTGCGGAGAAAGTCAATTCTTCCAAAGCCATCCTCCCCACAGCACGCATCGCAGCCTCCGGACTTCAGCAGCCTTGCGGCATTCTTTTTCGCTACCGCCAGCGCTTCTTCGGAAATATCCGCGCCCACGCCCTGACAATTGTTGGAAAAGTGCAGCAGGCTGATCAGGATACATCCCGATCCGGTACACATATCCAGCACCCGCATTCCGTCATGGAGGTTCTTCAGCACCTCCTCCACCAAAATCTCCGTATCTTGTCTGGGGATCAGCACATTCTCATCCACAAGAAAATCCAGCCCCATGAAGTTCTGCATCCCCGTCAGGTGCTGCAGAGGAATCCGCCGGCCGCGCATCTCAAGCAGCCCTTCATAGGCCTTTTGCTCTTCAGGCCCAACGATCCTATCACCGTGGGCCAACAGATCACTGCGTTTCGTGCCACAGACCTGCTCCAACAGCAGCCTTGCGTTCAATTCCGCCTCCGGCACGCCCGCCTTCTCCAGAACCGTCCTCCCCAGCATATAAAGCTCTTTATATATCATATGTCCGAACCTTTCCATCGTCCCGGCTATTCTTCCTGACTGCTCTCCTGATTTTCCTCCGGCTCATAGCCGAAATTCTCCTGCAGAAACTTCTTCCAGTCAAATACAGCCTCCACAGCCGCAATCGCCACTTCCGCCATGCTCGCATCAGGCTCCTTTGTAGTCAAACACTGCACAAGCATGCCCGGAGCGGAAATGATCCGCACGAAAATATTGTCGAAACGCCCGGCCAACCGGATAATCTCGTAGGAAATCCCCGCCACCACCGGCATCAGCAGAATCCGCAGCGCCGCTCTCTGGAAAGGATTCTCCACCCGGATAAAAAAGAAAAGCACTATGCTGACGAACAGCACGAAAAAAATAAAGCTGGTTCCGCATCTTCTGTGAAGTCTGGAACTGCGCATCACGTTCCTCACCGTCAGCGGCTTCCCTCTCTCGATACAATTGATGCATTTGTGCTCTGCGCCGTGATAACGGTACAGCCGGCGTATGTCTTTCATAAGGCTGATAGAAAGCACATAGCCGATGAAAACCGCGATGCGGATGGCTCCCTCAATGATAGCCAGCAGAGATGCGTTTCGCAGCTGTCTGCCAATGATGGACGCCAGATAGTAAGGCAGCACAATGAAGATTCCCAGAGCCATCACCACGGCAAAAACGGTCACAAGAGTCGTCATCAGCTTCTCCCCCGTGCCGTTCCTCTCCTCTCCGTCATCATCATACATGGACGCGGAGAAATTCAGGCATCTGGTCCCCAATACCAGAGAATCCACAAAGTTAAAAATTCCCCTCACAAAAGGAATCCTCTTGACTGCGCCCATTCCCGGAATCCCCTGATAGTTGCCGGGTTCCACGGAAATCCCGCCGTCAGGCCTTCTGACAGAGACAGCATATCTATCGTCATTTTTCATCATAATTCCTTCCAGCACAGCCTGACCGCCGATACCGGAATAGCATTTCTTCCTCTTCCTAGCCATAAACTCCTCCGTCAACAATGCGGCAGCCGGACGGACATGCCCTAAATATACTCTGCAAGTCCCGGCTGCCGGCCAATATACATGAAAGAGCGAAAAAGGTTGAGATACAAGCACCTCAACCTTTTTGCATTCCTATTTAACGCCATATTTCTTATTGAACTTCTCAATGCGTCCATCGGCTCTGGCTGTCTTCTGCTGGCCGGTGTAGAATGGATGGCACTTGGAGCATACCTCCACGTGGATTTCAGGCTTCGTAGAACCGGTCACAAAAGTGTTGCCACAGTTGCAGGTCACAGTTGCCTGATAGTACTGGGGATGGATTCCTTCCTTCATCTTGTTCACCTCTCTATAATAATGGAGCATCATTTGTCGTTCTCATATCCGCACTGCTTATGGAACCACAAACAGCGTTATTATTGTAGCATATGGACAATCTGGTTGCAAGCATTATTTTAAATAAATTTGTTTCTTTTTACCATCTGTACAAAATCATTGTTGTTTCTGGTTTTGGTAAACTGCTCCAGAATGCGGTCCGCGGCCTCGTCCGCCTTCAGTCCGTTCAAAGCCTTGCGCATGATGTTGATGGCGTCCAGCTCCTCAGGGTTAAGCAGCAGGTCCTCCCTTCTAGTACCGGACTTGGCAAGGTCGATGGCGGGGAAAATGCGCTTTTCCGACAGCTTTCTGTCCAGAATCAGCTCCATGTTGCCCGTACCCTTGAATTCCTCATATATCACATCATCCATCTTGCTGCCCGTGTCCACCAGAGCCGTGGCCAGAATGGTCAGACTGCCGCCCTCCCGCATATTTCTGGCCGCACCGAAAAATCTTTTGGGCATATGGAGAGCCGCCGGGTCCAGACCGCCGGAAAGAGTTCGTCCGCTGGGAGGCACCACCAGATTATACGCTCTGGCCAGACGGGTGATGCTGTCCAGCAGGATCACCACCTCCTTCTTATGCTCCACCAGACGCTTGGCACGCTCGATCACCATCTCCGAAACCCTCTTGTGATGCTCCGGCAGTTCGTCGAAGGTGGAATAGATCACTTCCACATTGGATCCGCTGATGGCTTCCTTGATGTCCGTCACTTCCTCAGGGCGCTCGTCAATCAGAAGTATCAGCATATGCATGTGAGGATTGGTGCGCAGGATGGACTTTGCCACCTCCTTCAGCAGAGTGGTCTTTCCCGCCTTAGGAGGCGATACGATCATGCCTCTCTGTCCCTTGCCCACGGGGCTCACCAGATCCATGGCTCTCATGGCTATGCTGCAGCCGGGCGTCTCCAGCCGAATCCGCTGGTCGGGGAAAATCGGCGTCATGTCCTCGAAGGCCTTGCGCTTTGCCGCCTCCTCCACCGTGTATCCGTTGATGGTGCGGATGAACAATAGCGCGCTGAACTTCTCCTGCTGGGTCTTGACGCGCTTATTTCCCCGCAGAATGTCACCTGTCTTTAGTCCGAAGCGCCGAATCTGGCTGGGCGCCACATATACATCATTCTCACCCGGCATATAATTGGCACAGCGGATAAAGCCGTAGCCGTCCGGCATGACCTCCAGAATACCGCTTGCCTCCTCCCCGCTGTCAAGCTCCTTGGGATATGATTTCTCGTCATACACCTCGTTGGTGCGTCCGGTACGCTGGGCCTGAGCGGCGTCCGGGCGGATCGACTGAGCTGCCAAAGCGCCGCTTCCCTCCGGGCGGGAAGTCTGGGAGGCCGAAACGCTGCCCCCTTCCGGGCGGGAGACCTGAGATGCGGAAATGCTTCCTCCTTCCGGGCGGGAAGTCAAAGATGCCGAAGCGCTGCCGCCCTCCGGGCGAGAAACCTGAGCCGCGGAAACGTTCCCCCCTTCCGGGCGGGAAGTCTGGGGCGCCGAAGATCCGCTCCCTTCCGGGCGGGAGGACTGATGCACCGAAGATCCGCTCCCTTCCGGGCGGGAGGACTGATGCACCGAAGATCCGCTCCCTTCCGGGCGGGAACTCTGGGATGCAAAACCGCCGCTGCCATCCGCCGGCACTTCCCTTCTCTCCGTCCTGCGCCTATTGCCATTGGCTGTTCCGTTTTGATTTCTGTCCATCCTCTCACGCTGGCGGGGAGCAGCGGCTCTGGTATTTGTCACCACAGTCTTCTTTCGGGGGGCGCTCTGTTCCGGGGCCGGCTCGGCATTCTGAGGGTTCTCTGCCTCCTTCTCAAGGCTTTCCTTCTGCTTCACCCTCTCGTCCTCGGCAAGCATGGCTTCCACCAGATCCGCCTTCTTCATGGAAGACGTACCCTTCAGCCCCCGCACCTTGGCAAGCTCCTTCAGCTGCACAAGCGCCAATGATTCATACTTTTCTCTCATATACTCCTCCTGATTTTGAAAGCATCTAAAACAGTCAACAGCCCTCTCGTACAGCCGGGCGCAAAAGTCCCTTGCGGTATCCGCCAAAATGCGCAAGCCGCCTCTCCGCCAGGCTCCGGCACGGCACTCGGCTCATTGCACACAAGAATGAAATGGGGTTCTAACCAGATTCCGTGATAGACATACTTTCCTGATTTCATGAATAAGCAACGTTTACTTTTTTCTATTATAATACATTTCCCTAAAAATAGGAAGTCCCAATTTTCCATCCCATTTCGATTCCTGCTTGGCTTTTACGTCCTGATTCTAAATTCCAAAAACCCTGCTCATTCCTTCTTGCGAACTGTCCAAAACTATTATATGATACAGATAGCCTATAAAAAGAATAAGAGAGGTAGCAAGATGACCACCAACGAAAAAGCGTTGAAAATGCATGAGCAATGGAACGGAAAACTGGAAACCGTCTCCAAATCCCCCGTAAAATCCCGGGAAGACCTGACATTGACCTATACGCCCGGGGTGGCGGAACCCTGCAAGGTAATCGCTAAGGACAAGGAAGCCGCCTACAAATACACCATGAAGGCCAACACCGTGGCCGTAGTCTCCGACGGAAGCGCCGTACTTGGACTGGGCAATATCGGCCCCTATGCAGCCATGCCCGTCATGGAAGGAAAGGCTGTGCTCTTCAAGGAATTCGGCGGCGTGAACGCCGTGCCCATCTGCCTGAACACACAAGACACGGAAGAAATCATCAAGGCTGTCACCTGGCTCGCCCCCGGATTCGGCGGCATCAATCTGGAGGACATCAGCGCTCCCAGATGCTTCGAGATCGAAGAGCGCCTGAAAGAACTTCTGGACATCCCAGTCTTCCATGACGACCAGCACGGCACTGCCATCGTGGTGCTGGCAGGCATCATCAATGCGCTGAAGGTAGTCCGCAAGCAGAAAGAAAACTGCCGGGTCGTGGTGAACGGCGCAGGCAGCGCAGGAATAGCCATCGCAAAGCTCCTTCTGACCTACGGCTTTCCCCATATCCTTCTATGCGATAAACTCGGCATCATCTCCAAATCCTCAGAGGGCCTCAACTGGATGCAGCAGAAGATGACAGAGGTCACCAACCTAGCGGGCGAAACCGGCACACTGGCAGACGCCCTCAAGGGTGCGGATATCTTTGTGGGAGTGTCTGCGCCGAACATCGTGACCCCCGAAATGGTGGCTTCCATGAATCATGACGCCATACTTTTCGCCATGGCTAACCCCGTTCCCGAAATCATGCCCGACGCCGCCAAGGCAGCCGGAGCGCGGGTAATCGGCACCGGCCGCAGCGATTTTCCCAATCAGGTGAACAATGTGGTAGCCTTCCCCGGCATCTTCAAGGGTGCACTGGAGGGGCGTGCCACCCAGATCACGGAGGAGATGAAGCTTGCTGCCGCGGAAGCCATAGCGGGTCTTGTTTCAGAGGAAGATCTAAGCGAAGACAACATCATGCCGGAAGCCTTCGACCCCAGAGTGGCAGAACTGGTTGCTCAGGCCGTGAAATCCCATATCTGAATAAAAAGAATAGCGCAGCGCGATAAGAATAGCGCAGCGCGATAAGAATAGCGCAGCGCGATAAGAATGGCGCAGCGCGGTGAAAACGGCACCGCCAAGCGAAAATAACATGGTGCAGAAATATGGCATGACAGATAGGCCGGACGAAAAAAGAAAGGGATGATAGTGAATGCTGGAGGATACGCTGACCCTCTATAAGTTAATTGTACTTTATATTCTGAGCCGCATCACCTTTCCCATCACCAATGCGCAGGTGAGCGACTTCATCCTGCAGAAGGAATATACGGACTACCTGACCCTGCAGCAGGTCATCAGCGAGCTGACGGAGGCGCGGCTCGTCTCCTCCGAGACCATCCGCAACCGCACGCATCTCTCCATCACGCCGGAGGGACGGGAGACCCTGCGCTTCTTCCAGAACCGCATCCATCATGGGATCAAGGAGGATGTGGACACTTATTTCCGGGAAAACAATTTCCGCCTCCGCAGTGAAGTCTCCGTCCTCGGTGATTACTGCTACCTCCCGGCCGTAGGAGAATATCAGGCGCATCTGACCGTGACGGAAAAAGGCGTGCCTCTGGCGGACATCAAGCTTTCCGTCCCCACGGAGACCATGGCTATGACTGTCTGTGACAACTGGCAGGAAAAGAATCAGAACATCTATCAATATCTGGTGGAGCAGCTCTTCTAAAGACGATTGACAAAAAGCTCCGGATGCCCATATATCAATGGGCATCCGGAGCTTTTTCCTAAGGTCGGTTTTCCCAAGGTCAGGATTCTGCCTCCTCCCTGAGCCTTCTCATATGTTCCCGTATCTTCACCTCATAGCCGTTCCCCGTAGGCTTGTAGAACTCTCTTCCGTTCAGCTCATAGGGCAGATACTGCTGCCTGACATAATGATTGGGATAGTCATGGGCATATTTATACCCCGTCCCCCGTCCCAGCTTTGCAGCTCCCTTATAATGAGCGTCCTGAAGATGGGCGGGAATCGGCAGGCTCCCCGTCTCCCGCACTGCCTCCATCGCCTGAAAGATAGCCTGACACCCGGCGTTGCTCTTTGGAGCGCAGGCCACGTAGGCCGCTGCCTGAGACAATATGATCTGGGCCTCCGGCATCCCGATCCGCTCCACCGCAAGAGAGGCGCTGGCAGCCACCACCAGAGCCTGCGGATCCGCATTCCCCACATCCTCCGCAGCGCATATCATGATCCTTCTGGCAATGAAAGCCGCATTCTCTCCGGCATAGAGCATCCTCGCCAGATAATAGACCGCCGCATCCGGATCAGAGCCTCTCATACTCTTGATGAAGGCGGAAATTGTATCGTAATGGTTATCACCCGTCTTGTCGTAGCGAACCGCCTTCCTCTGGATGCACTCCTGAGCCACTTGGAGCGTGATATGAATCCTGCCGTCCTCGCTGCGTCCGGTACTCATGACTCCCAGCTCCACAGCGTTCAGGGCATGCCTCACATCCCCGCCGGATACATCCGCCAGAAAATCCAGCGCATCCTCATCGATGGAGGCGTCATAAGCTCCCATGCCCCTATCCACATCATAGACAGCCTTTTTGATAAGCTCCCGCACCGCCTCCGGAGGAACGGGCTTCAGCTCAAAGATTATGGAGCGGGACAGCAGCGCGCCGTTGACCTCGAAATAGGGATTCTCCGTGGTGGCTCCGATGAGAACCACCGTCCCGTCCTCCACAAAAGGCAGCAAATAGTCCTGCTGGGCCTTGTTGAAGCGATGTATCTCGTCTATAAAGAGAATCGTCCGCCTTCCATACATCCCCTGCAGCTCTTTTGCCTTTCCCACAACGTCCTCCATGTCCTTTTTTCCGGCCACGGTGGCGTTGATCTGGGTGAATTCCGCGCTGGTGGTATTGGCAATCACTCTGGCAAGGGTGGTCTTTCCCGTGCCGGGAGGCCCGTAAAAGATCACCGAGCTGATCTTATCCGCCTTGATGGCGCGATAGAGCAGCTTGTCCTGTCCCACGATATGCTCCTGACCCGCCACCTCCTCCAGCGTTCTAGGACGCATTCTGGCAGCCAGAGGGGCTTCCTTCTCCATATTGTTGCTTCGCATATAGTCAAATAGATTGAAATCCATGCCTTCTGTCCCGTCCGTAATTCATTTCTCTCCCATCTAAATAGGATGCTATCTGCCGCCCTTCCCCTTCAGAAACACCTCGTTCTCATGCACCGTAACCGACTTCAGACTGCGCAGGAAGCTGGATATCCTGCTGTAGCCGAATTGCTTGAAATCCAGCTGCTTGTATTTTTTGTGCAGCTCGTCATTGAGGCTGGCAAGGTTCTCCACCATACCGCCGTTTTTTTCGATCATAAGGCAGATCTCCTGCTCCAGCTCCTCCTTGGTGAGCATGGACCGCCTCTCCACATAATACTGGCTGCTGATCTTTTTGATGTTCAGATCAGGCAGCTCCTGATCGATCATGGTGCTCAGCTTCGAGTATCCATAGTTGCGGACATCGAAGTCCGTGAACTTGTCGTTCAGCCGATTCCCCAGCTGGGCCAGATCCACCTGCCCGCCGTTGTCGTTGATCAGCGTCAGAATCACCTGCCGCACCTCGGAGATGGAGGTCACGTACTCCTCCGCCTCGGCTCCGGCGCCCTCCCAGCTTCCTCTGGCAGGCTTTCCTTCCCCGTAAGTTTTCTCCCCTGCGGATGTCCGGTCTCCCGAGACAACCCTATCTCCCAGAGATATGCTCTCTCCTATATTCTGCTCCGCCACCAGATTCAGGTGGATGAACTTGTTGCAGGCCCGTGTGAGGGCCAGAGGCGTCTTGGACTCCCCCATGCCCAGCACGAACATGTTCTCCTCCCTAAGCCGCATGGCCAGTCTGGTAAAGTCGCTGTCGCTGGTAACCAGACAGAAACCCTGCACCTTATTCTTGTAGAGGATGTCCATAGCATCAATCACCATGGCCATGTCCGTGGCGTTTTTTCCCGTCGTATAGGAGAACTGCTGCACGGGCATGATGGAATGCTCCAGCAGCACTCCCTCCGACCAGCCGTTGCTCTTGGACCAGTTGCCATAGATGCGCCTATAGCTGGTAAGACCATATTTCTCCAGCTCCTCGAATATGGTGACCGCGTATTTTGAGCTGATATTGTCCGCATCTATCAGCACTGCAAACTGCATTTTATCATTGTAGATCGATTCCATGACCTCTTCCATTCCCGCTCCCGTCCGCCCGCTTCTGCGGGCTCCTTTACATCATAACAGCCCTTGGGCTGTCTTCTTCCCCAAGGGCTGTCCCATCATGTCTATTATAGCCCAAAAGCCGTAAACCAGCAAGGACAAAAGTGGGAATTCCCCCAGCGGGCAAATCAAACCGATTCCTTTGAACAGAAAACTCCAACTCCCAGATCTGTACCTTGTAAGCAAAAACCTTGAAATGCATTTACCTAAGTGTTAAAATACGACTATAAATCAGTTTGAGGAGAAAAATTATGGGATATATTCAACACAGATCAGAGGAATCTCTCGAAGATTATTTAGAAACTATTTTGATTCTGAGCAGGCGATTATCTGCCGTGCGCTCTATAGATGTAGCTAACGAACTTGATTTTTCAAAACCCAGCGTAAGTGTCGCAATGAAAAACCTCAAGAACCGAAGCTACATTACCGTATCTAGCGACGGATATATCAGTCTGACAGAAGCAGGGAAAGAAATTGCAGAAAAAGTCTATGAATGCCACAATCTGCTGACAGACTGGCTGGTTCATCTAGGCGTAGATCCTGAAATTGCCGCTACCGATGCCTGTAAAATGGAACATGACATCAGCCCTCAAAGCTATGAGGCCATGAAAAAATGCATCCTATCGTTATTAAAGCCATAAAAGGCGTTAAGCCTGAAATCCCAACGCCTTTGAAATACCAGCCAATTTCCAGTACGGCTTTTTATATACACATTAATACACGCTTAGCACTGCTTGCCTTTAGTCTTGACGCCAAATATAAAATAAAGAATATGGAACATCCACACACCGGCAAGCACAAACCTCCCTATCGGAACCTGATCCATCATAATGAATCCAATCGACATCAGCGCCGTCACCATAACCATGATCTTGACCTTCGTTTTCCGTGTCATGCCCCTGCCGTTCACATAGCTTTCCAGATTATTCTTATACAGTTTTGTCCCGGTAAACCAGCTATGCAGCTTGTTTGAACTCCGTGCAAAGCAGAATGCTGCAAGAAGAAGGAAAGGAAAAGCCGGCAGCAGGGGGAGAACTACGCCCAAGGCTCCCATTGCAACGCCGAAACATCCCAGTATAACGTATAAAATTTTTTTAAACTTCATCACACATCTCCAATCGTCTTTTTTCTTTTTTCACTTCCAGCACATGGCGCACTGCCATCACCGGATGACGGAACATCATCCTCGGACCCGAAAACCGCATGACTGCACGAATCTTTTCCCTCATTTCCGGTTTATAGCAGTGAATCTTACAGTTGGAGCAAAATGTTTTGGTCTCCATAAACGGGCATCTTTCGCTCTTTGCTCTTGCATAAGCGTCAAGAACCGCACATTCACTGCAAAGTCCTTTTTTACTTCCATGCCTTTTCCTGCAGTATAGCGCGATCATCTCCGACACCATCGCCTTTTCCCTTTCCCGTTTTGCATTGATATCCTTATGCGTCAACTCATCCCTCCTGTCTGCGACAAACTTTCTACTTCCCAAGTCCCTAGCGCGTCTTCGGCTCTTGCGGCAGTCGCCAAATATCCGTGCAGGCACGGCTGTATGGTTTGTTTCTCACAGCAATAGACAATGTCAGCAATCCGCATGGTGGACGGCCTATGCGAAACCAATACAACCGTTTTCCCGTTCTGCCCTTCGCACAGAGATTTCAGTATGACAGCTTCGTTTAAGCTATCAAGATTGCTGGTCGGCTCATCCAGAAGCAGGAAGGGCGCATCATGCAGGAATGCCCTTGCAAGCCCAATCCTCTGCCTTTCCCCTCCGGAAAGCGTATCTCCCAACTCCCCTACCGGCGTATCGTACCCCCTCGGCAGCCCCATAATAAAGTCATGGATGGCGGCCTTTTGGCATGCTTCCTCAATTTCCTTCTCCGATGCATCCAGTTTGGCAATCCGCAGGTTATTCCTTATGCTGTCATGGAACAGATGCGTTTCTTGTGTCATAAAGCTTTCCATATCTCTCAGATTCGACGTATCTATCCTGCGGATGTCCCTGCCCGAAACCTTGATTTCCCCTTCGTCAGCATCCCAGAATCGCATGAACAGCTTTAAGAGCGTAGATTTCCCGCTGCCGCTTTTTCCGATGATCCCGACGGTTTTCCCTTCGGGTATCTGCAGGGATACCCGGCCAAGAATCGTTTCCTCCCCATAAGAAAATCTGACATTTTCAGCAGAAGCGCCTTCAAACACAATTTCCCCTTCTCCTGCCGCCTCACGCACGGCAGGAGTTTCTTCCAGAATATCCAGCACACGGTTTCCCGCCGCAAAGGTATTCTGCAGCGCGCTGCCCAAATTTGCCAGCGCCACGGCCGGCCCAAAAGATGAGAATAGGGCGACTGTCGGAATCAGCGCACCTGCAAAATCCATGGCCCCCTCTTGATATAACGCTGCCGCCAAAAACAGCATCGCAAGGCCAGACCCAAGGATCAGGGTATTTGTAGCTGCCATATTCCTTCCTGCAGTACGCTTCATCCGGCTTTCTATTTCCGAAAGGGCAGCTGTCTTTTCCCCCATCTGCACAAGGCGTTTCTCCCCCTGTCCATATTGCAGCGTCTCGGAAAGCCCTCGCAGGCTGTCAAGCACAAACCCGCTTAATTCCCCTGACCCGGTGCGGAATTGAAGCCCGGCCTTCCCGCTAAATCCGGATGTGACCAGCGGAATCGCAACCCCTACCGCCAGATATGCAAAAAGCGCCAGAATTCCAAGCAAAGGGTGGAAAGAACCGATAAACAGACACAGAATCACTGTATACAGAAACGCAATCGCCACCGGCGATATCGTATGCGCATAGAACACTTCCAGCAATTCGATATCCGAGGTAATAACGGAAATCAAATCCCCCTTGTCCCTGCCCTCCAGCTTTGCAGGGGCAAGCCGGCGCAATGCCCTAAATACCTTATCCCGGATAAGGGCCAGAAGCTTAAATGCAATAAAATGGTTGCAGGATTGCTCTGCATACCTTAAGACTGCCCGTAGTACGGCAAATATAAGCACACACGCAAATATAGCTTCCAATCGGAAGACTGTATCAAGACCCAATAGGCCAAGAACTGCATACCCACCCAAAATCGTGATAAAAGAGGCACATAAATGTCCGACCAGCCCCATAATGACCGCAAGAGCCATAAAACCGGCCAGAGGGCACACAAGGCCTATCAGCCTTCCCACGACTGTAAAACCGCTCCGTCTTTTCATGTCTCTGCACCGTCCTTTCTTCTTTGGCCCTCTACATTAGCAGGATGTCCATACATGGATGCCCTCTGGTTTCTTCCTCCATAATTTTCAAGATACTGCTGCGTGTTCCAAAGCCCTGCATAAACGCCGCCCTTCGCCAGCAGCTCCCCATGACATCCGCTTTCCACAATTTCTCCCCGCTCCATAACATAAATATTGTCCGAGACTGTCACATTTGCCAGACGATGCGAAATCAATATCACTGTCTTGCTTCCGGCAAGCTTATGAATTTCCTGCATAATATTATTCTCGCTCTCCATATCAATATTAGAAGTGGCTTCATCAAAAATATAGATAGGACTGTCATGGAGCAATGCCCTCGCAAGCGCAAGCCTCTGGCGCTGGCCGCCGGAAAAATTCGAGGCACATTCCAGAAGAGGCGTGTCCAGCCCCTTATCAGCCCTCAGGAAGTCGGCCAGCTTTACACGTTCCAAGACTGTCCACAGCTGCCTTTCAGACGCATCCGGCTTTCCCATATAGAGATTATCCCGGACAGTACCTTTAAATAAGTAACTCTGGTGGCTGACATAAGTAATGTTTTTCGTCAGATCGTTTTCCTGTATCTCCTTCAACTCTCTGCCGCCAATCTTCACCGAACCGAAATATCCCTGATTCCTCCCCATGAGGATCGCAGCCACGGTGGACTTTCCGCATCCACTCTCTCCCACAATGGAAACAAAGCTCCCCATCGGGATATCCATATGAATCCCTCGCAGAATTTCTTCTCTTTCTGTATCTGTCAGACTTTGGCCTGAATCTTCCCTGCCCTTTCCCCCATATGAAAAGTGCAGATCAGCGCAGACAATAGAACAATCCACCGGAAATGTTTCTGTTCTAACTTCTTGTTCCGGCAGATCAAGCAGACGAAAAATCTTTTCGCTTGCCGCCATACCGTTCATTGCTACATGAAAGAAGCTGCCCAGCTGCCGCATGGGGATAAAGAAGTCTGCTGAAACCAGTATAATCAAAAGGCTGCCGGAAAGAGAGACATTCCCTGCCCGAAGCTGTATGGCAGACATAACCACGCCAAGCGCGGCGCCTCCGTATGCCACCAGATCCATAATCGTAATCGAATTCAGCTGCATACCCAACACTTTCATGGTAATCTTACGGAATTTTTCAGCCTCGCGGTTCATTTCCTCATTTTTAAAACTGTCAGACTGGTAAATTTTCAGCGTCGTAAGCCCCTGCAGGTTCTCCAGAAAAGTATCTCCCAGCGCCGTATACTGCCCCCAGTATTTTGACAGCAGTTTTTTCGCCCATGTCTGCACAGCCGCGATGGATATAGGTATCAGAGGCACGCAGACAAGCAGTACAAGGGCGGACGGCACATTGATAAAGCACAAATAGGCAAACAGAGTAAGCGGCGCAAGCACGGCATAAAAGAACTGAGGCAGATAGGCGCCGAAATATGTTTCCAGCTGCTCCACTCCCTCTACTGCCACCTGTACTACTTCGGAGGTCTGAATCTGTTCCCTATAGGAAACGCCAAGCTGCAGAAGTTTCCTATAAATTTTTCCACGTAACGTTCTCTTGACCGATTTCGATGAGAGATATCCCATACGGCTTGAAAGCACTGTACATACGAAACGGATAAAAACCGCGGCAGCCGCTAGTGCTGCAGTGGCAAAAATACTGTTTATATCTGCTGCTTCCAGAAAAAGGGATTCCAGCAGACCTGCTACTGCCGTCATTATCCCAATATTGGCTGTTAGGGAACACCATTGCGCCGCCACATTCCCCGCCACATATTTTTTACTTTCACTGACCATCCCAATCAGTTTTTTATTAATCATCATAATACAGTTCCTCATTTCATATACAGGAAATGGTTAGTAATTGCTAACCTCCATCTTTTATAAAAGCGGTTACTGGTGTTAGTAACCGCTAACTTATTCTCAAGTATACCCTTTCATATGAATTTTGTCAATAGGCTATTTTCATTGCAAAGTCTTCTCCATTCGCCAGTCTTGCAGCCGCAATCACCTCTTCACCAGTCGCGTCTTTTCCGATACGCCTTTCAAGTCTATGTCCTCCCGAAGTGTCAGATAGACAGTCTGACCCTGCTGCCCACGCCGCCCTTTCCCCGCTCCTTTGTGACGATGATTCTCTTGTCTATCTTCTCCTTCAGCTCCGGGACATGGGATATGATCCCAACCAGCCTATTCCCCTCAGTAAGGAGCAGCAGCGTCTTCATGGCCTGCGCCAGAGCCTCCTCGTCCAGCGAGCCGAATCCCTCGTCCACGAACATGGAGTCCATCCGAATCCCCCCTGCGTAGGACTGTATCTCATCCGCCAGTCCCAGAGCCAGCGCCAGCGAGGCCTGAAAAGACTCTCCTCCCGACAAAGTCTTCACGCTGCGGCAGCTTCCATTATAATGGTCTATGACACTAAGCCCCAGTCCCGTCTTCTTCTGGTTATCCCCCTCTTCTTCTCTTGCAAGCTCATACTGCCCTCCGCTCATCTCCAGAAGCCGCAGGTTCGCCCTCCTTATGATTCTGTCAAAATACGTCATCTGAATATAGGTCTCCAGCTCGATCTTGCGTTTCCCGGAAAGCTTTCCGTTGGCCGTGTCCGAAAGCGCCTTCATCCAGACATATTCTCCCTCCACTTCGGCTATATCCGCATACCGTTCCCGAACTCTGCGCAGGATCTCCTGATTGCTTGTAAAGGCGGCGTTTTTTTTGTCCCGTCTCCCGTTCAGTTCCCTCCTCTCCTGCTGCCATTTTTCTTTTCTGGCCAGAACCTCCTCCTCGCTGACGGATCCCGCTTCGCCGGCAGCCCCAAGCTGCTGCTCCAGCGTATGGATTGCGGCGGCAAGCCTCTCATCTCTTGTATGACAGTCCTGCCAAGCCTGCTGCGCCTTTACCAGACCATCCTCCAGTTCCGATTTGCACCGCCGCAGATCAATTACCCTCTCCTCTATCTCGTCTCTATTGCTGAAGTTGAGCTCATCTTCCATGGCGGCGATTCTTTGCTTTTGGCCAACGTTTTCCGCTGTTTTTGCGGCCAGCTCCGTCTCCAGCCTGCGGACATCCTTGTCAAGTTCTCCGAGGCAGCTTTCCCTTTCCGGTACCAGCTTCTCCAGACGCCGTTTTTCCTGCATCCTCCCGTCGCTGTCATGCAGCGCCCTATCCAAAAAAGCAAGCTCTGCCGCCACTGCTGCCTCCCCCAAGGCAGCGGCCTCCAGCAAAACGCTCTCGTTCTCAAGAATGGCCGTCCACTGCTGCCAGTCCTCCTTCTTTAGGACAGATATCCACTGCCGCCCATTCCCTTTTTCCCAATCGGGCATCTTCTCCAAAAGATCAGAAACCTCCCAAAGACTCTCGAAAAGCAGTCTGGCTCTCTCCAGAAGCCTGCCCCTGATGCCCTCCAGAAGCTTCTCCGACTCCCTTTTCTGCTCTTGTGCGGCCGCCAGCTCCTGTTCCTTTTGTTTCTCATCCGCCTCCAGACGCCGTCTTTCTTCAACCTCCCCTCTGAGCGTAAGGCCCGTTGCCGCAAGCGCTTCCAGACACCGGGCCAAAGCCCCCAAGACAGACTCTGCTTCTTCATCCTGCGCCTCCAAGCACTCTGCCGGGCAGTTCACCGCCCCCTGCAGGGTGCCCTTTCCCGTCAGCTCCCAAGCCTCCTTGAGCATATCCTGTGCCTTTTTTGCCTCTCTTTCCAGCTGCCTTCCCGCAGTCTCCATAATGCCCCGCAGGCCGGCTGCCTGCTCACTCTTTTCTGCGATCTCCCCAGCCAGCCTGTTTCTTTCCTCTTCCCCTCTGGCTGCGGCAGCCTCCAGCTCCTCCAGCAGTCTCCTCTCCTTCTCCGCCAGTTCCAATCGGCTCCGCCACTGATCGCATCCAGCCTGCAGACATTTGAAAGCCCTCTCCTGCTTCTCCTGCCAGTCCTCGTCCGGTTCCCGTGTAAGCCCAAGCTCCAGAATGAATCTGTCCAGCTGCCTCTTTCTCTCCTCCAGCTGTCCCCCCGCCGCGCTCCATTCCCGTCTGGCATCCTGCAGCTTTTCATCCAGCTCCTTTTGCCGAGCCTCCTGATTCTTGATCAGGCTGTCCAGTTCTTTCTTCTCCCCGCACTCCTGAACGGCCTTATTAATAGCCTCCTCCGCCCCGGAAAATTCCTGCCGCAGCCTTGCGGTCTCTTCCGCCGCCCTCCGCTGCAGATCCTCAGATTCTCCTCCGTAATCCCAAAACAGCCTTTTCGCCGCTTCCGTCACCGTCTTTCGCTGCTCTGACAGCCGTTCCGCCAGATGACCTGCATCGGCGCTGCGCCGGGCCGCATCCGCTTCCGCAAGGGAAAGCTTTTTCTTCAGCTGCTCCAGATCCCCCTTGTCCGGCACGGCCTCCAGCGCTCTGGCAGGAAGCGGATGATGCTTTGAGCCGCAGACGGGGCAAGGCTCCCCCTCCTGCAAATCTCTTGCCAAAAGCCCGGCCTGAGCGGTCAGAAACCGCCCTTCCATATCCCCGTATGCGCCATGCAGCTCCCGCCGCCTCTCTTCGGCATCCTTGTAGCCTCTCTGGGCCGTCAGCAGCTTTTCCTCCAGCTCCTCAAGAGCCCCCTGCTCCTGAACGATTCCTTCCAACAGCTCCTGCCTATTTTCAAGCTCCTTTTTCTTCTGCTGAAGAAAGACAAGCTCAACTTCCGCATCTTTCACCTGATCCCAGCGCTTCTTGAACTCCTGCAGACGACCGGCACAAGTCTCAGCCCTTCCCCTCGCCTCCACATATTCCTTCTCCAGAGTCTCCACAAGCTCTTGGGAAGCCTTCAGCCCTTCTGCCTGATCCTGCAGCTGTTCCCTTTTTCGCTCCTCTTCCTCCAGCCTATGTCTGCAGGATACCTCTTCCTCTCTGGCATCCTTTCGCCTCTCCTGCTCCTTTTTGCGTCCCTCGGTCTCAGCCTGCAGGGCTTCCTCACGAGAACGCAGGACTGCCAGAGTCTCTGAGAGTTCCACGGCCTTTTTGTCCGTCTCCTCCTGCTCCCGTCTGGCTCTCTCCAACAGCCTCTCCTGCTCTCTCAGCCTCCTCCACGCGTTCTCCACCCCGGAAAGCATAGTGTCCCTTCCCTCCAAGGCTTCCATCCGCCCCTTGATCCGGGCTGTCTCCCGCAAAAGAGTCTCCTCTTCCCCACTGCATTTTTCTATGTGCTGCTCCATGTCACGGTGTTTTCGGATGTCCTCCCCAAACTCCGTATTGTACCGATGCAGGACCCTCTTTTGCTCTTCTCTGGTCCGCCTGCCGCCCTCCAAGCGTTCCCGTTCCTCTCCTATTCCGGCAAGGGACTTAAGGCTCTCCCTCTCTTTTTCCAAAGTCTCCTCCAGACTGCGTCTGCGCTCTGCCAGTCCGGTCTTTTGCCTTTCCATATCCTCAAGCTGCGCCTGAATCCTCCTCTGTTCCCTGCGCTGTTCCTCCAGCTTGTCAAACTGCTCCAACGCCCTCAGGCCCTTCTGAATTTCCTCCCCCAGCTGCTGGCACTGTCCGCTTCTCTCCTTGGCATCCTTCAGGGACTGCTCCGTCTGCCCCAATTCCTCCTGCAGTTCCTCTCTCTGCCGCCGATTCTCCTCCAGTGCCCTCAGCTGCTCTAAAGTCCGGCGGATATTCCCGATCAGCTGATCCTCCTCCCCAATCTTTTGATCCAGCTTCCCCATGGCCTTGTCCGCTTCCTCCAGATCTTCCTGATCCTCCCGGCAGGCAGTCTCCAACAGCGCCAGCCACTCTCCCACTCTGCCGTCAAAGCCGCTTCCCTTAAGCTCTCTCAGCCTGAACTTGGCCGAAGAAAGCTCCTGCCCTTCCTCAATGGCCACATTGTCCATGTACTGACCGATGCTTTTCTTCAGATCATCATAGAGGTCTCCCTGCTGGCTGACCTTCTCCTTCAGCCGCTCCTGAAGTCTTTGATACAGTCCCGTGCCGAATATCTGCCGGAAGATATCGCTGCGCTCCTCCGTTCCGGCAAAAAGAAGCTTTTGGAAGTCTCCCTGAGCTATCATGGCTATCTGGGAAAACTGCCTGCGGTCCAGACCGATCAGCTCCGTCACGGCTCTGGTGACCTCCTTAGCCTTTGTCACGGGAGATCTGCCGTCCGGATAAATCAGCTCCGCATCCGCCTTCTGGGTGGTATATCCTACCCCCCGTCCCTTGGGGCGCTGATACTCCGGATTTCGCTTTACCACATATTTCTTTCCGCAGTATTCAAAAGCGTACTTCACATAGGTGGGTGTATCCTCCTTGGCATACTTGCTGCGGAACATCTCCGCCCTGCGCACACCCCCGCTGGCCTCCCCGTACAGCGCATATGCGATAGCATCGAAGATCGTGGTCTTTCCCGCTCCGGTATCCCCCGTGATCAGGTAAAGCCCCCTTCCGCCGAACTGTTCAAAATCGATCACAGCCTCCTCCGCATAGGGTCCGAAGGCGCTGATGGTTAACTTTAATGGCCTCATAGCCGCTCCCCTCCTCCCCGTCAGGGGAAAAGCAATTTCCTTGGCTTAAAAATCAGGTACATCCCATGCTCTCCTGAATCAGCTGCCGCACCAGCTCCGTCTGTTTGGCACTCATAGTCTGATTGTTCTGAAGCACGTAAAAATCCGAAAACAATTCCAGCTCCGACTTCCTCTCCAGTTCCTCCGCTGCCCCCACCTCACGGCTCTGCCGCGTCCGGGCATTGTCATAGACCAGCCTCATAAGATTCGGATAAACCTTGCGCAGCCTCTGTAATCCATCCGGCACATCCTCCTCATCCGTCAGAGTGATTTGTACATAGTCCTCCCTATTGGTGCCTTGATAAAAGTTTCTGTCCATTACCTCCATATAGGTTCCCCTGATCCTTCGCATATCCCGCAGGGGCGTCAGAGGAATCTGCCTAAGCTCCACCTGTCCCTTCTCCCGCAGCTCCACCACGGTGACGCTTTTTTCCTGCTCCGCCTCCGAAAAGGAGTATTTCAGAGGCGTGCCGCAGTAGCGAAGGGTATCCCTGCCCACATGCTGGGGGCTGTGAATATGGCCCAGCGCCACATAGTCAAAAGCATCGAAAAGATCCGCGTCCACATTGTCTAATCCTCCCACCGCTGTCTCCTCCGACTCGCAGCGGGACGCGCCGGTGACGAACTGGTGAGCCACCAGAATATTGCGCTGGTCCGCGTCCACCTCCATGCGCTCCACCACTGCCCTGACCGCCTCGTTATAGCTCTCCGGCAGCTTGGACGGTTCCGCTGCGCTGCCGCCCTCCGGTGGTACGGACGGTTCCGTCCCATTGGATCTCTCCCGCTGCAGGGACGATTCCGCCCCATTGGATCTCTCCTGCTGCAGGGACGATTCCACCCCATTGGATCTCTCCTGCTGCAGGGTTTGCTGGACCTCCAGACCGTGACGAACCGTGGCAGGCTTCACAAAGGGGAGCAGATGGACATAGAGCTTTCCATAGGTGTCTTCCAGCGCCACCTTGGCCACCCTGCCGTCATATACCGGGGACAGATAGACTCCCTTAACCTTCATCAGCTCCGCACCAAAGGCGATCCTCTCAGGGGAGTCATGATTTCCGCTGACAGCAAAGACCTTTATCTTCCGCTTCGCCAATCCCGTGAGAAAACGGTCGAAAACCTGCACCGCCTCGGCGGAGGGCACAGTCTTGTCATAGATGTCCCCCGCCAGAAGAACTCCCTCCGCCTGCTCCCGCTCCGCTATGGTAATTATTTTGTCCAGAATATATTTCTGATCCTCCAGCATAGAAAATTCATTGATGCGCTTTCCGATATGCAGATCTGAGATATGTAGAAATTTCATGACCGTACCTTTCCGCCCCTTGAGGCGGGCATGGCATCCTGCCCTACTGCCATGCCGTCGCACTACCGCTTGTTCACATGTGCCCGAACCAACTTAACGCGCTCTCAGCGCCTCTCTTCAGCCATATAAATGTTCATAGAATATCTGCTCACAAACTCAAGCCCCCTGCGCACTTCCGGCACAATTCCCTATACATCGGCCCTTCCCCCCTTAATATTCCTTCTTCATCTCCGAGATGCCGTACCTGCGCTTAAAGGCCTCCAGCTCCTCGTCGCTGCGGATGAAACTCTCCTCCTTGAATTCGCCGGTACGGATATTCTTGAAGCCCGCCACACGCTCACCGTTGCAGATACTGCATTTCAGCACCGGCCGCCAGTTCTCTCTGTCATAGTCAAGCTGCTTTTCAGGCTTACCCTGCTTTTTCCAGAACATCTCCCTTTCCTTTCCGCTCTGATATGGTCCCCACCGGTCAACCGCATATTTCACTTATCCGGATTTCCGTCAGCATCGCTGTCCCAGATAGGCGTGGCCACCACATCGTCTCCCTCCTCCGAAACTTCATTCGCCGGAAGCTTGGGATATATCCACCACCACATATTCCGACTTACATCCGGTCTTGAACTGGATTGCCCAGTCGGAAATGCCGGATGTGACGATAAAGCTGGTGGCGTCCCGCCTCTCCAGCCCATAGCTTTTGTCGTCTATCCCTGTCCACTGTCCCATACGGTGAAACGGAAACAGCTGTCCGCCATGGGTGTGGCCGCACAGCACCAGATCCACGCCGGATGCCGCCTGTGCGTCAAAGTCACTGGGCTGATGGTCCAAAACAATGCTGTACCTATCCGGGTCCAGTCCTGCCGTCAGCTCCTCCATAGTTGCTCTGGGAGTTCCCCGCTGGTCTTCTGAGCGGTCCTTTCTGCCGATAAGATAGAACTCCTCCCCCAGCGACACTACCTGATCCTGCAGCACATGCACATTGTTTTTCTCCAGCTCCGCAATCAGGTCTCTTCCATCATACCCCCGGTACTCCGGAGCGTAATACCCCTTGTCATGGTTCCCAAACACATAATAGACTCCATATGTAGTTTTCAGCGTGCCCAAAGCCCTGCATGCGGCAACCATATCCTCTCTTGAGGTGTCATCATCCACATAATCACCCGTGATCACCACCAGATCCGGGTTCTCCGCCTGCATAGCCTCCACCAGTTTCAGAAATCCCTCTCCGTCAAATGTGCTTCCCACATGAGAATCCGCAAATTGAACGATGCGCAGGGTTCCCACCGGCTTGTCCGTCTCCAGTTCATATTCGGTGCGCCATACATGGTTCGCCAGATACCAGCCGCAGGCCAGATATACGGCTGTGATCCCTAATGCAAAAATCCCTGCGTAATACTTAGAAAATTTCCTGCCCCGCTTCCACTCCGTCAGCCTGCTGACCCCGTCACACAGAAGCCACACCGCCATCAGGTGCAAAACGGCAATGGCCGCATTGATGACTCCCAGAAGGGCCCCTATTCCTAAGGCCAGCAGTCCCACGATGAAAAGGCCTGCCACAAAACGGAGGATCCTGCTCTTTCCCAGAAGCTTACGCAGAAAGAAAAATTTTGCGAATCTGCTGGACAGATAGATGACCCCCACGATCATCCCGATAATCAAGGATGCAAAAATCAATGCCCACATATGCTCTTTCTCCTAATTCCAGTCTATAATCTGTCATGGAATGCTGCTTCTTGTCTTACATCTCCTATTCAGCATCCGTCAGAGGCATGTCTGTAATCCGTCAGGAGGATGCTCAGGCTCCCTCCGCCTCTCCCTTGGCATTCTGCGCCCGATGAAAGGGCACCAGCCCGGTTCTGTTCAGAGCCACCATGAGGGCCGGGATGAACACCAGCTGCAGGATAATGCCGGGAATGGCGTTCAGGAATGCCCCCGCCATGAACATCTGCCATGAGAACGAGCTTCCTCCCATGCCCAGCATCAGCACCCGCACTGCTCCCCACACGACACGTCCGCCGATCATGGCGATCAGAAGGGAACGATATAGGGACACAATACACTGCCATTTGGAGCGATTGTACAGAAATCCTGCAATGGCCCCGTAGGCCGCCAGCTCAAAGGCCATTGCAATGCCGTTGGGCATGGGCGGAGCAGAGAAAAGCATATAGCGCAACAGCGGCAACAAGAAGCCGATAATGCCTCCATACTGCCATCCGCAGATCAAGCCGCAAATCAGCACCGGCAGGTGCATGGGAAGCAGCATATTACCGATCTGAGGAATCTGCCCCGTAAAAATAGGCAGCACAATACCCACTCCCATTAGCATAGCCGCCGTCACAAGATTCTGAATCTGTTTCTTAGTCGCTGTCTTTTTCATACATGAACCTCCCAGCCCCACAAGATAGGTATTTTAAAATTTATTTAAATGTAACTGTTGTTTAAATCTATTTTTTATATGTTCCTTGTGTCCGTCAAGCTGCTTGTATCCACCTGAAGCGAACTTTTACTTTCCACTGCAAAAATACGAAAATAGTTTTCTTCCAAAGGAATCCACTGCTGCTCAAAGGCCGCAAAGCCCTCTCCCTCCCGAATCTGCAGGCGCCGCCGCTGTATTTCATCGGAGCATGTAAGAAATACCGTAAGATCATAAATTACCCCCATTGACGGATGTTGAGAATAGCTCCCTTCCACAATCGTCAACGGTCTCGGTTCCAGCCGTACTCCCTCTCCCATCTCCCCCCTTGCACAGCAATAGGGGCGATACAAAGACCCTCTCCCCTCCCCAAGCGGAAGCAATATCTCACGCCGCAATCGCTCAAAATCCATATTGCCTCCTGGTATCTCCTGCCAGTTTTCCGGACGCAGATAAAGCGGAAGATAAAAATCATCCATATGCAGTACATTACACAAAAAGAGACTTTCAAGCAGTCTTGCCAATCCGGTCTTGCCGCTTCCGCACCGCCCGTCAATGGCCACGACAGCATTGCGCCCCCTCTTTGCAAGCCTGCCTACCTCTGCAAGCACCGGATGCCAGACTTCCCACTCTCCCCAACCCACTGTATCCTCACCGCCGGAAATTCTCGGCCCCTTTAATTCTTCCAGCTTTTTAAGCTCCTTCATCCACTCCTCACATCTTCCTGCATCCGCTCTGAATCTACTGCCGCCTTTCCTCAAAGAAAAGTCCTCCTCACCGGCTTCCAGTTCCCCGAAAGCAGCTTTTGAAGTTTCTCCATTGATTGTGGGCCTGTCCGGACAGAATTGTATAATCTCCGGTCTTCAGATTAGCACAGCAGAACAAAAGAAATCACGACAGAATATGAATTAGTTTAAAATCGAACTTCCGAAGCCGACCGATATTTCCCGCGGAACATAGTCTTTGGGAAATACCGGTACAGCCTGCCCCATACTCCTATCTAGGAAGTATTTCGTTTATCTTGAGTATTTCCACCACAGTCTCCATCTGATCCCCAAGATCGTAAATGTCCTGCCGAACATTTCCCTGAAACACCATCATGTCCAAACGCAGATCATCCAGCTTTTTTGTAGTTCGCCTCTGAAGCACCTCGACTACATTCAGACGGCCCTCGATCTTGTCCAGACGGCCTTCGACCTTGTCCAGACGATCTTTCATCGGTTGTAGCTTTTCATCCAGCAGGCCCGATAGGGCTTGCATCAGCTGTTCATTATCCATAGCTTGTCCCTCCCAACATAATAAACAACCTTCTCTGCCGCAAAGCAACGCATGAAAACCTGACACCGAATTCCACCTTCTATCTCTGGATTATAACATACCCATTATATCAAGTCTATGAAATTATCAAAAATAAGCCCGCTGATGTCAGCCTTTCGCCCTCAGCCCCTCCAGCGCTTCAAACACTCCTGCCACAGCTCTCTCCCTATCAGCATAGACCGTCCTGCAGAATTCATTGTCCAAAGAATACCTCCAGCTCCCCTTTCCTCTATCATCGTGATAAATAACCACCACATGACCATCAATCTTCAGATATTCGTTTCCCTTCTTTGAACGCTTCCACTGGCGCTTGAAGAAATTCATCCGTCTGGACTGCCGATTCTTGAAATCCGCTTCCCGGCGCTTGGCCTCACTAACGTCACCCTCCATTTTGCCTGCGCATTTGCATCCTACAGACAAGCTGGGGTAGCTGGGATGCTCCATTTGATGGGCATATCGAATGATCTGATATCCGCACATCTCACAGATTCCCGAAGGGGAACCCAGATCCTCCACTCCCACGCAGCTCCACCCAAAATGGGGAACCTCCGACCTCTTCCATAAATTGGGACTGTTCTCCTTCCAAGCCCTCAGACGGGCGGCCTTCTCTTCCCTCTCCTTTTCTTCTTCACTCTTCTCTTTCAGTTCAGGCTCAAAAGCGGCTGATACTGCAAATGTCCCCTCTTCCTCTCTCTCTCCGTCAGATACATCCTTTTCAATCATTTCTATCTCCAGAGGAGCCTCCCAATCTCCCGAAACCGGCCCTGATTCCTCCGCCATATCCTCCAAGGCCTTCGGTTGCCCTTCCGTTCCTCCCGAAACCGGCCCTGCCCCGCCGTCCGGCTCCTCCGATCCCGGCTGCCCTTTTGCATCCCGGCTGCTGCCCCTGCCCTTTGGATCCCACGAACCACGCGCCCCTGCATCCTCTGGATGAGCTTGGGCAGCCTGCGTCTGGCTTATCGGATTTTTAAGCAGGATATCCTCATGCTTTTTTCCAAAATAACTGCTGGATATGTTTCTCGGATGAGGCAGCTTCTCAAACTTCACGGAATAGCTCCCTCGCTTGGCGTCTATGGCCTCAATGACGCCGGCTCCAAAGACATGATGCTCCACCACGTCTCCCACCTTCCTGCTCCCCGCCGGCTCCAGAAGCAGCTCAAGGTTCAGCTTCTCTGTGTATCTTTTGCTTTCCTGCCGCAGCTCTTCCGATATTTTACCTATTCTGACGTAATTCTTTTCCCCGATCTCCTCCAGAAAGCGGGAAGCCAGTTTTTTGATTCCGTTTTCCGACATTCCCTCCGAATCCATCAGATACAGATATCTCTCCGCCCGGGTGATGGCCACGTAGCACAGTCTCCGCTCCTCCTCCAGCCCCAGCATCTTTCTGTCCCCCAGCGTCTTCGCAGAGGGAAACACTCCCTCCGTAAAGCCAAGAATAAACACCACCGGGAATTCCAGGCCCTTGGAGGAATGGATCGTCATCAGTTTCACTGCGTCCTTGGACTCATCCCTATCCTCCCCCGCCTGAAGGGCGATCTGCTGCAGAAATTCCTCCAGACTTAAGTCCTCCCCGAACTCCCGCTCGAATTCATTTGCGATACGCTTGAATTCCGCAAGGTTGTCCAGCCTTTCCTCATCCCCCAGACTCCGGATATAATTCTCGTACCCTGAGCCCTCCATCACCCTATTGACTATATCAGATATCCGCATGTCCCTATAACCGCTGCGCATATCCTCCATGAAACGGACAAACGGCCCCGCATCGCTGCCGGCAAATTCCCTGTCTCCCAAATGCTCCGACAGCGTTGCAAAAAGAGTCTTTGCCTTCCCGTCCGCTTCCTCCTCTGTCAGATCCAACAGACTTTCCTGATAAAAGCTCCCTTTCTTCTCCTGCTCCCGCAGCTCCTCCAGCCGGTTCACTTTCCCTCTGCCGAATCTCCTGCGGGGCAGATTCACCACCCGCAGAAATGCGTTGTCATCGCCGTAGGCAATCAGCTTCAGATATGCCAGAACATCCAGAATCACAGCTCTCTGATAAAAGCGGACTCCCCCGAATATCTCATAGGGGACATTCTTCTCCACCAGCTTCTTCTCCATCACCCGGGACAGAAAGCTGGCTCTATAGATAATCGCAAAATCCGAATACCGAAAGCCCTCCTTCTCCCGCAGGCGCCTGATATTGTCGATGACCTGATCCATCTCCTCCGTCTCGTTTCTGGAATGATAATGCACCACGGGAGCGCCCTCGGGATTCCTTGTAAACAGATCCTTCTTCAGGCGCACCTGATTTTTTTCTATCAAGGCGTTTGCGCACTGGAGAATCTGGGGCGTGGATCTATAGTTCTGATTCAAGATAATGGTCTTTGTAGGCTCGTGCTGCTTGTCGAAGTCCACCAGCAGCTTTACGTCAGATCCTCTCCATTCATAGATATTCTGATCCGGATCCCCCACAATCATGAGATTTCGATACATTCCGGACAAGATCTCTACCAGCCGCATCTCCACGGAAGAGCTGTCCTGAAACTCGTCCACCATGATATAGTTCAGCCTGCTCTGCCACTTCTGCCTCACCTGAGAGTCCGTCTCCAGCAGATAGATGGCGAAGGCGATAAGGTCGTGGAAATCCAGAGAATAGGTTGCTTTCTGCCTCTGCAGAAACTCCTCTATAATTTGATCGTCCTGATCCTCTATTTTGCTCATGATCCGGCAAGGCTTAGGATCGCACATCTTCCTCACATACTCCATGTCCTTCTTCGCCCGCCCGATCTTTCTGAGCATGGTCTCAAAAGCGGCGTAGTCAAGCTTCAGCTCATGCTTCTGGTATATCTCCTCCAACATGCCCTTCTGCTGGTGGGAATCGATGATCTGAAATTGCTTGTTGAGAAACAGCTTCTCGGGATTCTCCCGCAGCAGCTTGTTGCAGAACCCGTGATAGGTGCATATCAGGCTTACATCATTCCCCTCCCCAATCAGCCCCCGGATCCTTCTTTTCATCTCTCCTGCCGCCTTGTTGGTGAAGGTCACGCATAAAATGTTTCCCGAATCGATTCCATAGTCCTGCACCAGATAGGCATATCGGCTCACCAGCAGCTTCGTCTTTCCGCTGCCGGCTCCGGCGATCACTCTGACGTACCCTTCTGTCTCCAGTACCGCCTCTATCTGTCTCTCATTCAAATTCTCCAGCAAATTCGCCATCTTAAGCTTCCCCGCCATTTCTCTGCAAATGTCCCTCACAAGCAGCCGATGCCTTATCGGGAACTGTCCGCTTTCCTGATGATTCTATTCTATCACACGAACATATGTCTGCCTAGACCCTTCTCCCGAATTTCTCTTTTCACTTTTTCCTTTCCGGATTTCAATGCAGACGGTTCACCCACTGGGTTGAAGCATCCATAGCAGCGCGGCAGGCATTCGTCTGATCCAACGCATTCAGCATCACAAAATCATGGATGGTCCCCTGCACCCGCAGCGCCGTCACCTCCACGCCTGCAAATCGCAGCCTTTCACCGAAGGCCTCCCCTTCACTGCGCAGGACATCCGCCTGACCGTTTATGATCATCGTGGGAGGGAAGCACCTCAGACAGTCTATATCCGCCCGAAGGGGGGACGCGGTTATCCGGTTCCTGTCCGCCATAGAGGCTGTATATTGTCTCCAAAACCATTGCATCCCTTCCCTATATAGATAATAGTCCTCTGCAAATTCGCGGTAGCTGGCTGTGTCAAAGCAAGCATTGGTTACCGGATAATATAACAACAGCTTTTGGATACGGGGCCCCTGCCCCATGGCTGACATCAGAACCATAGCGATTGCCATGTTACCGCCAACACTGTCACCTGCCACTGTGAGCGCAGTCCCCTTTGCCGCCGAAAAGCAATCCCCTATGATTTCCCTTATATGGGAAAGGACAAAATAACACTGCTCTATGGCTGCGGGGTATTTGGCTTCCGGAGACCGGCTGTATTCGGGGAATACGATCAATGAATCTGTCCTTGCCGAAAGCTCCCTGACCAGCTTTTCATGTGTATGAAAGCTGCCAAATACCCAGCCTGCACCGTGAATATAGAATATGATATTTCTGATTTTTGCACCTTTGGGCGCAATAAAATATACCGGAATACTCCCCCATATCCCGGTATTGACACAAACCGAGGATACATCGGCGGGATATTTATATACCGGTGTATCCTGCATTTCCTCCAGCGCCCTCCTGCCCTGCTCAGGCGGCAGCTGAAAAATCAACGGAGGCACAGAACTCTGATTGCAGACGGCTTCTGCAGCGGGCTCCAACGGAACGCATCGTTTCATAATTCATTGTTCCTTGACACTATAACTGGTTTTTATTATAATATGCAGTTCTTCCGTTTTTGCATATCAGCCGGCTGATCCCACCCAATTCCACAGCATCATGCAGCCCCTTTCGGAATAGACCTTTATGCTCACAGCCTCCAAAGCCGGAAGGCCTGCTCCACGGCATCCGCCATATTGGCCTTCGCATTCTCGGGCCTCATGGCTTCCTCCAGCGTGACAACGCTGCGAAGGATAGGGAAAAAGGCGTCTATTCCCTGCTTATTGCACTCCGCCGCATCCGCGGTCACGCAGCCGGAAAAAGCAATCACGGGCTTCCCGTGCTTTTTTGCCAGCCTCGCCACGCCCACGGGGGCCTTCCCCATAGCCGTCTGCCCGTCCAGACGTCCCTCTCCGGTCACCACCACATCCGCGTCCTTCACATAATCTTCCAGAGCCGTCTCCTCCAGCACGATCCGGACGCCGGATTCCAAAACCGCATCGGTAAAGGCAAGAAACGCAAAGCCCAGACCTCCCGCGGCTCCTGTTCCGGGATAGGCGGCGTCCGCTCTGGGAAAGGACTTGCACGCCAGTGCGGCATACCGCTCCAGCCATAGATCCATCCTGCGAACCATCTCCGGAGTCGCACCCTTCTGAGGCCCATACACCGCGCTGGCGCCCAAGCTCCCGCACAGAGGATTCGTCACATCGCAGGCGATGCGGAACCGGCAGTCCGCAAGTTCAGGAAGCACATTGTCCACGGTGATGGCCGCCAGCCTCTCCAGCCCTTTCGCCCCCAGCTCCACCGGCCTGCCCTCATGGTCCAGACATCCAAACCCCAACGCCTGAAGCATACCCAGACCTCCGTCGTTGGTGGCGCTTCCCCCTATGCCTATGACAAAGCGGCGGCAGCCTCTGACCGCCGCGTCCTTGATCACTTCTCCCACCCCATAAGAAGTGGTGTTCATGGGATTGCGCTCTTTTGCAGGCACCAAAGTTATGCCTGCCGCGCCGGACATCTCAATCACAGCCGTGTCGCTCTCTCTCACAATACCATACTGACATACCACCGGCCTGCCCAAGGGTCCCATGACCTCCACGGTCTGCAACCTGCCCCCCATGCCCTGCACCAGCGCCTCCACGGTGCCCTCTCCGCCGTCCGCCAGAGGACGCACCGCCACATCCGCAGCAGGATCCGCCCTGAGGATCCCCTCCATGGCAGCTTGTCCCGCCTCCATGGAAGTAAGACTTCCTTTGAAAGAGTCTATAGCAACTACTGCCTTCATGCCCTCTTCCTCCTATCTCCTTATAAAATCTCAGCGACCTGCCCTACGCAGATCGCTGCATTATCATGACCCTCATCCTATCTTTCCGTCACTGCCCTCTCACATGCTTTCTCTGCAGAGAACCCTTTGTGACACATACAGCATACCATGATTCTTCCCTCTCTTCAAGACATTCTTTGCCAGAAAAGCACCTGCCTCCCTTGTCCCCTGCCTGCCCGTCGGAGACTCCGTTCATAGGATATCCTTTTTTCTATGATCCGCAAAAAACACTGGATTTTTATCTTCGTTTGTGATATGATTACTATCATGTCATGTTTTTGTGATATATATTACAAAAGGGAAGGGGAAATTCTCATGGAGAACTACAAAGACTACTTCAGAGGTTGGATAACGAACTGCGACAAGGAATATGTAGAACTGAAGAATCTGTACGACATGGCCAACGCGGATTTTGACAACCGCTTCAAGGACAGTCTCTCGGCAAGGGCAAACGATGCGGGCAGCATAAACAGCCCTCAGACTGCTCCTTCGGACAAAATCCAAAAAGGCATCCCGGAAGGTCTGGACAGCTTCACGAAAAGTCTGAACAACTTCACAAATAATCTGGAGATTCTGGAAAAGAACTGGAATTCCTATCAAAAGAGCGATGGTCTGCGGAAAATGGCGCATCTCACCAAAAGCCACCTCCTTCTGCGGGAGGGCCAGTACCGGGGAGAGCACTTTCTGGATCCTCAGGGGCAGTACCAGCAAGCCTGCATCCTCCTTGAGCAGGAATATGAACCCGGAAAAGCCGATTTTCTCAACCTTATGCTTCAGCTGCACCTTGGCAAATATTTCTGCGCCACAGCCCGGCACAATCAAAGAAGCGACTATCTAAGGGCACTGGACGAATTCTCCGAAATCAGGCGAACCATCGAGGGCAGTGCAAACCACCGCCTGACTCTCTGGCAGACCCATATATGGCTGGAAGCCAACATACAGCTGGGCTCCACTCTGCGGCATCTGTACCGGCTGAGGGAAGCGAAGCTCTGTTTCCTGCACCTGCTGGTTCAGCTCGCAAGGCTTCATCCCGACCACATATCCATCAACCCCCAGCTGGACCGCTATATCGCCAATGCCCAGTTGCCCGTAGACATGACCCAGAGGCTGAACGGAACCTTCTCGATCTACGACGGATATCTGGTAGAGACTTTGGTTCAGCTGGGCATAGCCTACCAGAAAAGCCGGGACTACGACATCGCTCAGGATATCTGTGTGGCCATTCTGAAAAAAGATCCGGACAATATAGACGCCGCCAACAATCTGGGCATATGTCTGCGAAAGCAAGGGGTAAAGACCAGCTTCTGGGATTATGCCCGCGAAAAAGGGATACCTATCTCCGACAGAATGAATTCGGTCTATTTCCTCAAAAAATATCAGGATATATTTACTGATCTGGGCAAAAGAGGAAACCGTTTTGCTAGACTTCACAGCATAAAATGCCAAATGTACGATAATTCATCAGACAAAGACGCTCTCAGGCAGGAGCTTCAGGACATGCTGAAGGGCAATCCCAACGACCACGAAGTCTGCCTTCTGCAGGGGCTTCTTCTTCAGGCCCAGGGAGATCTGGAAGAATCTCAGAAAAAACTCATTGACCTCTATAAAAAGGCATCCCGCATATCCAAGGGCACCATAGGCTTAAAGGCCTATTATAATATTGCCGACAACCTGCTTCGGCAGGGCAAGTTCCATGATGCAAAGATGTTCTACAAAAAAATTCAGGAAGAGTGTACCAAACCGGACAGCTACTGTCTGGCAAAAAACGAGGAAGACAGCAATTTCAGCCTGACACAACCCCTGCGTCTGGAGGATCTTCCGCCGGGAGATCTGCTGGCGGAAATCAATGAGGGCTGGTGCTTCATGAATCTGGGGGACTACGAGAGCGCAAGGGATTGCTACGAGGCCATTCTGTCCCGCAATGAGAAGCTGCCTCATAGGCTGATCCATATGAACAAAATGAAAATATACAACAATCTGGGAGAATGCCTGCTCCATCTGGCCAGCTGTCAGGACGATTCCCGGCTTCTGGATGAGGCGGGACGTATCCTGAACCTTGTTTACACAGAAGAAAAATGCAATTCCACTGCCAACAGACATCTGGGATATTACCACCAGCTGCTGAGCCGCCGGTCCAAAGCTTGGAAGCAAAATATCCGGCAGGCCCTGATGCATTTCGAGCAGGCCCAGCTCTACGATGCATCTGACGTCTATGCCCACGCAGGCTGGGTATCCGTTGCCACCGAGGCCCTTCAAAAAGAGGCGGACTTCTCCCCGGAAGAAAGGGCGGATCTGATTTATAGAATTGAAAACAAGCTGAAATATTCTTCCGGCTCCTATCCCATCAAATCCTGCGCAAAATTCGCTTCCTTCATCGAAAAGATGGAAAAAGCGAACAAGGCTCAGCATTATGGAGACGATAGACTAGATACTATGTACCGATCACTGGCAAGAATCCGGCTCAGTGAGAAGGATGAAGGCTACGGCCAGTTCCTGCATTTCATGGAAGACGATGTGTTCCGCAGACTGGAGGCAAAAAAGCGGGGACGCCTGCTGGTGGCTCTGTTCCGTCTTTACGAGCAGATTATAAGGATTAAGGATCTGTGCCGGTTCGCCCCCAAGACCAACGGCTCCGACAAGGAGTTTCTGATTCCCGTACACTACACCAAACTCAGTACCCTAAAGCTCCTTCTGGGAGACAATCCGGCTGCTCCCGGAAAGCTGCGCCTCTGGAACACGGTCTACATGAACGATTCCTTTGAAGGTGAATGCTTCATAGAACTGATGGAGCTGGCGGGGAAGAAGCGTGTGGGGCTGAACAATCAGGACGGGTCTGTGAGAGAAAGAATGAAAAGATATTTCCCCTATCTGGGCAGGCAGCACTCCAGAAACGACTCTCTGGCCCCCATCAACAAAAATATCTATGTCACCAGCTTCTCTGAGCAGATCAATGATATTTATATGTGGGTTCCCTACGGGGATGATGCCAAAGGCTGCGCCATCACCTTTTCCGATGACTTTTTTGACATCAGGAAGTCCAGAGACAAGCTGACTGACGTCTCCAGCTATTCGGACATGGACTATCCCTTGTACAAGATCCAATATCTCGATGAGCGCACTCTGGAGCTGCTCAAGGAGGGGAAATACGACCAGATCAGCCAGCCGGACGATGCCACCCGCAACATCCTGCAGATTCTAGAAATCATGGACAATATCTGGGAGACCATCTATGATCTGGAAAGGCGCATGGACGAAGGGGATCCCTCTGACACCAAGGACGGCTCCGCCGCAGACAGCCTGAGAGAGACAAATCTGATCCAGAATTTCGTGGCCGGCTGCCTGAACGAAGTCCGTTTTCTGATTAAGGACTCCGAATACGCCCATGAGGGAGAGATCAGAATGTTCCACTACTCCTATGAGCCCCAGATCGACACCAAAAACTTTGTCGTTCCCCGGCTCTATGTGGACGTGGATCGAAGAATACAGATCAAGGAAGTAAAACTGGGATCGAAGATCAGCGAGGCTCAGGCCAACGAAATCGTCTCTTGGCTCACAAAGACCAACGCTGTGGAACGGATCACCAAGTCCCAGCGGCACTACAAATAGCCTGCCGTCTCTGGACTCTTTCAGGGCAATGCCTCCGGCAACCAGCAGGCAGGCATTGCCCTTGATGTATCCGGGCTGCGGCGCGGGAATGAAATCAGGTTTCCTGCCCCATCTCTGCACACATGATGAGGAACGCCCCCACACCGTGGAGATCGTTCACCGACACCGGCCTTGCGCAATAATGCCTATAATCGCCCACTCCGGTTCCGATGCAGACATTCCCGATCTGGAGATCCTCCCCTTCCCATGTCAGGCTCCGGATCACCCCATCATAACCGGCTCTCGCCTTTTCCAGATAGCTTTTCTCCAGAAGACCCTTGCGCACCGCCTTGCAAATGGCTGCCACAAACAGACAGCTGCAGGAATTCTCAAGCCAGTTCCCCTCCTGCTGTCCCTTGTCCACCACTTGATACCAGCGCCCCTCATTTGACTGCCACCGGCAGACCGCCGTCAGCAGGTCACGCACCAAAGCACACATATCCGGGTATAAGGGATGTTCTTCGGGAAGGAAATCCAGCTCGTCCAGTACCGCCACCGGCACCCAGCCTATGGATCTGCCCCAGAACTCCGGCGCAAGCCCGGTCTGCGGGTCTGCCCATTCCGCCTCCTTGGAACAGTCCCATGCATGATACCACAGTCCCGTATTCTTATCCTCCGTCATTTTCCGCATAAGCAGCGCCTGCTCTACGGCACAGTCCAGAAACTCCGGCCGCCCGAACCGATGGCCGTATTCTGCGCTGACGGGCCCCGCCATATACAGGCCGTCCAGCCACATCTGATTCGGACACCGGTTCTTGTGCCAAAAGCCCCCTGCCTCATTGCGCCTGAAACTCCATACATGGCCCAGCAGAGTGTCAAGGCTCTTCTTATATCTGGGATCTCCCGTGCGCTCCAGCAGAGGAAACAGCAGAATTCCCGGCTGAATGTCGTCCAACTCCCCCGGATCATACCAGTGGATCTCCCCATTCTCGTCTATTACGGAGTCCACCCATTTTTTGATATAATCAAAATACCTCTCCCCGGCCCCTTCCTGCCCCTGCCGCTTAACAAGCAGGTATGTCCGATACATCCCGGACAAAAAGACGCCCTGATGATAATGAAAATGCCCCTTAGGCGGCAGCTCCGCCGCCGCAAACCTGCCCATCATAGTATCGCATGCGGCTCTCCCATAGTCCAAAGGCCCCATACCGCTCTTGCCAACGCCCATAGCATTTTTCCTCCGTCTTTCGTCTGCGTTTTCCCGTTCCGCCCCTTGACTCAATTCCTTATCTGTTCACGATGAGCCCATGGAGCTTCTGCAGAGAGTGAACCTCGCCGTTGCCCGCCTTCTGCACGTAGAGAATGCCCTCCACCGTTGCCTTGGCTGCGGCTATGGTGGTCATATAGGGAATCTTCGCCTTGATGGCCGCCTTCCGCAGATAGCTGTCGTCATACTCACTGTCGTCACCTACAGGAGAGTTGATAATCAGGTCCACGTCGCCGTTAGTGATCAGATCCAGCAGATTGGGCCTGCCCTCGTAGAGCTTCTTCACAAGCTTGGCAGGAATCCCCGCCTCCTGCAGCACGGCGCAGGTACTGCCCGTGGCAAGAATCTGAAAGCCCGCCTTCTGGAAGGCGCTGCCTACCTCCACCACCTCCTCCTTGTCCCTGCGGTTCACGCTGATCAGCACCGTGCCGCTTAAGGGGAGTCTGGTCTGGGTGGCCTCCTGAGCCTTGAAAAAGGCCTCTCCCACGGAAGATGACAGCCCCAGCACCTCCCCCGTGGAGCGCATCTCGGGCCCCAGAATCGGATCCACCTCCGGGAACATGTTGAAGGGGAACACCGCCTCCTTCACGCCGTAATAAGGAATATCCCGCTCCTTTAAGCCGGGCACCGGGGAAGGCCTTCCGGTGATGTCGGCGGTGATGATCTCCGTGGCAAGGGGCACCATGCGGATGTCGCACACCTTGGACACCAAGGGCACGGTCCGGGAAGCTCTGGGATTGGCCTCCAGCACATACACCTTGTCGTTCTCAATGGCGTACTGCATGTTCATCAGGCCCCGCACATGCATTTCCTCCGCAATCCTTCTGGTATATTCCTTGATGGTGGCCACATTCTCCTCCGAGATATGCCGGGAGGGAATGATGCAGGCCGAGTCACCGGAATGAATTCCCGCCAGCTCGATATGCTCCATCACCGCAGGCACGAAGGCGTGGGTTCCGTCGCTGATGGCGTCCGCCTCGCACTCGGTAGCATGATTCAGGAAGCGGTCGATCAAAATGGGCCGATCCGGCGTCACGCCCACCGCAGCCCTCATATAATCGGTAAGGCTGGCATCCTGATACACCACCTCCATCCCCCGGCCCCCCAGCACATAGGAGGGGCGCACCATCACGGGATAGCCGATGCGGTGGGCGATTTCCAGCGCCTCCTCCACCGTGGTGGCCATTCCCGACTCGGGCATGGGAATCCCCAGCTTGTCCATCATGGCCCGGAACAGATCTCTGTCCTCCGCCAGATCTATGACCTCCGGCGCTGTCCCCAGAATGCGCACGCCGTTTTTCTCCAGCTCAGACGCCAGATTCAGCGGCGTCTGTCCCCCGAACTGGGCAATGACGCCCACAGGTTTTTCCTTCCTATAGATACTGAGCACATCCTCCAGAGTCAGCGGCTCAAAATACAGTTTGTCGGAGGTATCGTAATCCGTGGACACCGTCTCCGGATTACAGTTGACGATGATGGTCTCAAAGCCCAGCTTCTTCAGCGCCAGCGAAGCATGGACGCAGCAATAATCAAATTCGATTCCCTGTCCGATGCGGTTGGGGCCCCCTCCCAGAATCATCACCTTGGGCTTGTCAGTGCCCACGGGGTTTTTATCCTCTCCGTTGTAGGTGGAGTAATAATAGGCGCTGTCCGGCGTTCCGCTGACATGAACCCCCTCCCAGACCTCTTCCGCTCCCAGAGCCTGACGCCTCTTGCGCACCTGCTCCTCGGAGACGCCCAGCAGCAGACTTAAGTACTTGTCGGAAAATCCATCCTTCTTGGCCTGCACCAGCGCCTCATCCTCAGGAAGGCCGCCTCTGCATTTCAGAATCGCCAGCTCCTCCTCCGCCAGCTCCTTCATCTGACGGATGAACCATGCCTTCACATGGGTAATCTCCTGAATCTCCTCCACGGAGGCCCCCTTCTTCAGAGCCTCGTACATAATGAAATGTCTTTCGCTGGAAGGAGTGGCCAGCATCCGAAGCAGAAGCTCCTTGGATTTTTCCTCCAGCTTAGGGATCTGCCCCAAACCGTATCTCCCGGTCTCCAGCGAACGTATGGCCTTCTGGAAGGCTTCCTTATAATTCTTCCCTATGCTCATGACCTCGCCCACAGCCCTCATCTGGGTGCCCAGCCTATCCTCCACGCCCTTAAACTTCTCAAAGGCCCAGCGGGCAAACTTTATCACCACATAATCTCCGTCCGGCACATACTGATCCAGCGTGCCGTACTTGCCGCAGGGAATATCCTTTAAGGTCAGTCCTGCCGCCAGCATGGCGCTGACCAGCGCGATGGGAAATCCCGTGGCCTTTGATGCCAGCGCGGAGGAGCGGGAGGTTCTGGGATTGATCTCTATGACAATGATCCTATCGCTGACAGGATCATGGGCGAACTGTACGTTGGTTCCGCCGATGACCTGCACGGATTCCACAATGCGGTAGGCCTGATCCTGCAGCCTCTCCTGCAGCTCCTTTGAGATGGTAAGCATGGGGGCCGCGCAGAAAGAGTCCCCCGTATGGACGCCCAAGGGATCAATGTTCTCGATGAAACACACCGTAATCATGTTCCCTTCTGCATCCCGAACCACTTCCAGCTCCAGCTCCTCCCAGCCCAGAATGGATTCCTCCACCAGAACCTGTCCCACCAGCGAAGCCTGCAGCCCTCTTGCGCAGACCGTCCGCAGCTCGTCCTTGTTGTACACCAGACCGCCGCCGGCGCCTCCCATGGTATAGGCAGGGCGCAGAACCACAGGGTAGCCCAGCTCGTCCGCAATCTTCAGCCCATCCTCCACGGTGTAGGCCACCTGACTTCTGGCCATCTCAATGCCCAGCTCGTTCATGGCCTTCTTGAATTCGATCCTGTCCTCGCCCCGTTCGATGGCATCCACCTGCACTCCAATGACCTTCACCTGATATTTCTCCAGAATGCCTGCCCCGGCCAGCTCCGCGCAGAGATTCAGCCCCGACTGTCCCCCCAGATTGGGCAGCAGCGCATCCGGGCGTTCCTTGGCTATGATCTGCTCCAGACGTTCCTTATTTAAAGGTTCGATGTAGGTGACGTCCGCCATCTCCGGATCCGTCATGATGGTTGCGGGGTTGGAGTTCACCAATACGATCTCGTAGCCCAGCCTCTTCAGCGCCTTGCAGGCCTGAGTGCCCGAATAGTCAAACTCGCAGGCCTGACCGATGATGATGGGCCCCGACCCTATGATCAGCACTTTATGAATGTCGGTTCTCTGCGGCATGTTGCATCCTCCTCATGTAGTTTATGTGAATTTTTTCGTTACGCTGCGATCACATGCTTCCGGCGGAATCAGGCAATCCCTCCCCGCTTCCGCGCAAAACCTTACTGCTGCCTTCGCATCAGGTATTACCATTATATCAAATTGTCCAGCATTTTCAAGTAATTCATTTTCCCCTCCCCTCACCTCCCATGCCCGGCGGTGCATATCATAATACGTCCCCTCTCCCGCAATGGGATCCCTTCTATTTGACGCAGACTGCGACTTGAAAAAAAGCTGTTTTTATGTTAAAATAATTGAGCTTTTTTATACGTTGCATCTATGAACAAACTTATCTTTATGGCAGGAGGATCTAAAGAAATGAAATTTTTAACGAACCGCAAACTTGCAAGCCGTATCGGCATCATTACCACGGCCATCATCGTCACTGGCATGACAATGCTATGGTTCATCGTGTCCGGCCGAGTGGCCTCAATGGTAGAAAGCAACATCACCAACCAAATGGTGGACGCCGTGGAATCCAGAGCTTCCATTATAAACGATTATGTGGCGTCCGCAGAAGAATATATGACCGCCTTCGCTCTCGGCAGCGAAGTCCACAATCTCCTTGCCGACCCGGACAATCCCGCCCTATTGAAAAAAGCACAGCAATATACAGAAGATTTCGCTGCCGTCAAAGGCATCTTCGAGGGCTTATACATCGCCACTCCTTCCACATACATTCTGACCCATACATCCCAGAGCGCCATCGGAATAACCACCCGGTCCGGCGAATCCTTGAACGAATTCCAAAAAACAATCCTTGCCGGACAAGAGCTGACAAACCTCGGAATCATGAAATCCCCCGGAACCGGCAGCATGATCCTTTCCATGTACTATCCCATTTTCGAGGATAATCAGTGCATCGGCTATGTGGGTTCCGGCGTCTACGCCAGCCGTCTTATGGACGTACTGCTGGATCTGAACATCGAAGGCCTTCCACACAGCGAATACGTGTTTCTGAACGTGGACACGGGCACATACCTATACCATCCGGACGATACATTGCTCAACACGGAAACCACCGACAGCGGCTATCTGGAGATCATACAGCGGATCAAGTCGGAGGGCAGCACTCAGGCAGGTACCTATTCCTATCAGGACGAAGACGGTGTGGACCAGCTTGTTGTCTATAAATACTTAAAAGACCGTAATTGGGTCTTTATGGTTCGGGACAATGCAGCGGAGGTCTACGAGGAGGTTTCCACCGTGCGCGTCACCGTAGGATTTCTGTGCGCGGCGGTGGCGGCGGTGATCATACTCGTCACCCTATTGATTCTATATCGACAGGGCCATGAGCTTATGATAATGGAGCGGGCCATCCGGCGTCTGGGCAATCTGGAGCTTTCCGCAGACGAGGATCTGGCGGCCTTTTCCGGCAGAACCGACGAGGTGGGCATGATAGCCCAGACCATCCATCACGTCTGCGAGTGCCTCCGCAAGACCATCGACGATATCGGTCGGATTTTGGGCGAGATGGCAGACGGCAACATCGCAGTAGACGTGGACAGAAACGAATCCTATTACATTGGAGACTTTAAAATTCTGGTTGAAAGCCTGAAAAGCATACGCGCCCACCTCACGGACGTGATGCAGGATATCGCGCATATCGCAGGTCAGGTGGGCAGCGGCGCCAATCAAGTCTCTGAGGGGGCTCAGGCGCTGTCTCAGGGAACCATGCAGCAGCAGGAGTCCATCGTCAGACTGGTTTCCAATGTCACGGACATCACTGAACAGATCCGCAGCAGCGCGGTGCGCTGCGGAAACGCCAGCGATCTGGTGGCCAAGGCCACGGGCTATGCCGCAGAGGCCGACATGAAAATGGAGCAGCTGGCAGCTGCCACAAGAAACATTGAGCAGTCTTCCGCCAAAATAGGCAGCATCATCAAAACCATAGAGGACATCGCCTTCCAGACCAACATTCTGGCTCTGAACGCCTCCGTGGAAGCCGCCCGCGCAGGCTCCGCCGGAAAGGGGTTCTCCGTGGTGGCCGACGAGGTCAGAAATCTGTCCCAAAAATCCGCCGAGGCTGCAGGCAATACCAGTAACTTGATCCATCATTCCATCCAAAACGTAAAGACAGGAACAGAGTCTACCGCCCTAACCGTTTCCGCCATGCAGGTCATCAGCGAGTGCATCCAGTCCATCAAAACTCTGATGGATGAGATCGCCTCCGCCAGCGTACAGCAGTCGGAAATGATCGTCTCTGTGGAAAACAGAATCAAGGAGGTATCCAAGGTCACGGAGTCCAATTCCGCTGCGGCACAGGAGAGCGCGGCAATTTCCAACCAGCTCTCCCATCAGGCAAGGACGCTGAACCAACTCATCGGTCGGTTCCGCATCCGGTAAATCTTCAGACAGACTCCAAAGAGGCAGTATGTTCTTCCCGCCTCCGCAAAGAGCGCGGCGCAAAAAACCGCGCTCTTATCCACAGCAATCAAGGCGGCTCCCCAATCTTTTGGCAGTTCTGCAGCCGCTTCCCCACAGATTCTTCAGCAATTACACCGGGAATCCCGCCTGCATATGCATTTTTCGTCAGGACCCAATATTTTCACCGGCCCGGAGATTACTTCCCTCGCCACATACAAGACACTGTCCACCCGTGCCTCCATGGTCCATTTCACAAGAGTCAACTCCCCCCGCTCCACCTCGATGCAGGTGATACAGCGGGGATGGACGCAGCTGCCCGTATTGTAATAAAAGGACGGCTCCTCCGGCAGCACGGGGCGGTGGGTATGCCCCGTGACCAGAATATGTCCATGGGCCTGAGCCCAGCTGCGCAGACTCTCCTCACACTTCTCCTTCACCTCATAATTCTTGGCGGCGCTGGTGGGATCCAGAAACCCCAGATTCTCCAGCGGACTCCAGAAATACCGCACCAGAAATCGGGCCAGCGGCCAAAGGGTCGAATTCAGAAAGCTGGCCTGATGTCCATGGGTCAGGTACAGAGACTTCTCCGGCGCAGCTTCGGAATGCAGGATCACCGCCTCCAGGAAGGCCGGGTTCTTTTTCCGGACGATGTTATGGTTGCCGTAGAGCAGGTGCAGCCGCCCTCTCTCCTCGAATCGGGCGAACATACAGTAGACATCCTCATGGATTTCCGCGATGTTGCGCAGCTTCCGATTCTCCCACAGCTCCTCCCCGTCCCCCAGTTCTATATAGGTAAAGCCGTTCCTATAATAATGCTCCATGGCCGCATAATACAAATGCTGGTTTTTCAGGAAATTATCGGAGGAGGTGCCCACTCCCCTATGGCAGTCGCTGACCAGAACATATCTGGAGCATCTGTTAAAGGGCAGAACCAACGCCTGCGCAAAGGCCCGGTCCAGACGGCTTGTGATGCTCACGACCTTTCCCCTTTGCCAACCCCACATCCCCGGCTTCTTCCACGTTTGTTGCATTTTCGGCAGCATTTCGGAGGGCAGCAGCCGTTTTTCCTATGGCACCTCCTATGGAAACGCCGCAGGCGCATCAGTCTCCGGAAACAGCGGGGAAGATAGTAATACAGAAAGAGGATGCGGTCTTCCGCGCAGGCAAACGGTCTGGTGACCCACACAAAGAGACAGCAGAAGAACCGGTTCATGCACTGGGACAGCCTGCGCCAAAAACGGGTGAGCAGGTTGTAGCGCTGAGGCCTTACATGGTGGAAGGAAATGGTCATGCAGAGATTCTGCACCCCCATCAGCTCCGCCGGATAGTTCTCCCGGCACAAACCCCGATGAAAAGCCTCCAGCATTTCTCTGTTGGGAAAGCAGACGGAGGCCTGCAGACACAGCTCGGCGGGTCTAAAAAAAACACCCGGCACAAAGGCTGTGAGCCACCAATGCCTCTCCGACATCTTGACGCAGGCGCCGTCGGGCATATGCAGCTGGAGAGAGCAGGGCAGCATTTCATTCTCTTCCGCCGCCTCGAAACGGGCCGTCTTGTACTCCGACTCGGACAGCAGTCTGTCGGCATGGTAGATACCGATTTCCGCTCCGGTGTTGATGCCGTACTGACCCTTCCAGAACTCGATCAGCCACGTCCGGCCCCGGTAATTGAAGTAAACCGGCAGAGAGTCAAAGACCATTTGGAAACGGGGCGCCATATAGTCGTAGAGCCATGTATAGCCGGCGGCCTTCTGCCAGGCATCCACGGTGGAGGAGAAAAATCCGCAGCAGCAATGATAAACGTAGCCGTAGGGTTTTGCCAACTCCTCTACCAAAGAACATTTCTGCTCCTTGTCCATGCCGCGTATCTTGCAGATAATTTTTTTCCTTCGGAAATGTCCGAACAGCAGCATACACAAAAGAGCAAGCAACAACAAAACAAACAGGGCAGCATACATAATGTAACCTATAATCCTATGCGGTTTTGTTACATTATATGCCGCAGAGAGGAAAGGTGTTCAGCCCCGTTTTGCTTCGCCGTATTTCCATGCCGTGGGCATAAATCCCGGTTTTTCTGGGCTGACACAGCACAGCAACGGACCCTATTCCGCAGAATAGGGCCCGTCGCCACACTTCGCCGCATCTTAAAAGCACAGCGCTATTTCTCAGCCTTTTTCTTCTCATCCTCACGGTGGAAGTATTTGTCCAGCTCCTTCCTGCGCTCCTCCGGCATCCCTTTCTTTACAGGAATCACCGCCGCATTTGCCACATCGCCTATGATCCGAACTGCAAACTCCACATTCCTGCCCATGGCCTTCTCACTGAGCGCGGGAACCAGATCGTGAATGGTGTGCAGCTCCGCCGTGGAGGTCTCCCTGCTCAGGCCCAGCGCCGGAATCTCATTGTCGCAGAAGGGCGCGGAGTCGCTGGAATGAACCCCCACCCCTATGATCGCGGAATATCCTGCCATCTTGCAGTACTGTTCCACAAATGTCTGCAGCTCCTTCTCTCCCGTGACGCAGATCTTGTTTGCTCCCAGAGCCGTTCCGCACATGTCAAAGTTAAAGCAGAACACTGTCTTCTCCAGCAGCTCTTTCTTCTGCTCCACATAGGCCTTTGAGCCCAGCAGCCCCAGCTCCTCGCTGCCGCACCAGACAAAGCGCAATGTCCTTCTGGCAGGATTTGCCGCAAAATGTCTGAATATTGAAAGCAGCGCCACAGCGCCGGTGGCATTGTCCCAGGAACCGGTACCCACCGGAACGGAATCATAGTGGGCCGTGAGCACGATGCTCTCCTCCTTCAGATCCGTCCCCTCAATCACTGCCGATATGTTCCGGCTCTCAGGCTCCGTGTTCTCCTGCTCCAGCACAAGGCTTACCTTGTTTACCTCTTCCTGAACAATCCAGAGCGCATCCCCGGCCGTGATGGCAAATCCCGGTATCATCCCATGTCTGGTAAAATTCTCCCTTATTCTTCTGGGATATAGGGATGCGTCTTTCTCGGAAAAATAATATTTGCCCTGCATGACCAGAAATGCCGATGCCTTATGTTCCAACAGCCGCTTATAAACCTCTTCATCCAGTCTGTTCAGCAGCACCGCCTTGCCCTCCAGATCACCGATTCCGGAGAAATCGATCTCCGAAGCCTCATCCAGATAGAGCAGCTCGCACTCTCTGTTGATGTTGCCGGAACGCAGAAAGGGCACGCAGGCTATCTGACGCCCCCCAGCCTCCACGGAACATCTCTTCACATCGGCGGCAGGGACTTTGAAGGTCATATACTCTCCCCTCACATCATCACGCCCCACATCCTCCGCCGTCCGATTGACCTCCTCCATGATCAGTTCCCCGGCCTTCTTTTCTTCCGGGCTTCCGCCTACCCGGACGAAGCTCAGCTCCCTCACAAAGTCCATCAGTTCCTTCATTTTCCATCCTCCTATGTCCCTGCCAGTCTGGGAAACGGCAAAAAACACCCTGATTATCCGATGCTGCCCCATAAGTTCCTGCGCTGCACAAGGATTTTCTGATTTCAATGGCTGTCTCCATTATACCTAATCGGAGAACAAATTACAAGAAATACTATAATTTTTTAGGCCAGCTCCCTCCGCCGTTTCCGTCTCTTGTAAATCAAAATCCCGACATACATCCCTAAGAATCCGAGAATAATCACAATCAGCACCGCAGACTCCCCCGGCCCGCCCATCTTTGCCTCGGCCCACAGACGGTCTACCAGCTTGCTGGTGCTCTCCGGCAGGTTGACAAACACCTGCGTGCGCGCCAGAATTTCTTCATCCGGATAATAGATGGGGTTCTCCACCATCTCCTGATCCATGTACGCCTTCGCGGCGGTCTCCGGCGTGGAATACCCTACATAATTCATGTTCGCTCCGGCAATCTCCGGGTCACAGAGGAAATTGATGTACTCCTCCGCCTCCGCCTTGTGTCTGGAGGTAATGGGAATGCACATGGCATCCACGAAGTAATTGGTTCCCTCCTCCGGCACCACGAAACGAATGCTGTCGCTGTTCTCAACCAGAATCGCTGCATCACCGGAATAATACGGAGCGATCCAAGCCTCGCTGCTCTCCATTTTGTCAAAGATCCGATCCATGACATAGGCCTGCACCAAGGGCTTCTGCTGCTTCAAAAGAGCCGCCGCCTCCGCCCAGTCCTCTTCGTCGGAAGTGTTTAAGGACTGTCCCAGCAAAAACTGCGCAATGGCAAAGGAATCTCTGGGATTGTCGAACATAAGAATCTTGCCGGCATAGCGGTCATCCCACAGAGCGGACCAGCTGCTGATCTCTTCCTTAATGTAGTCCGTATTGTAGAACAGCCCCACCACGCCCCAGGTATAAGGCACCGAATGGAGGCCCCCGGGATCATACTCAGGATTCCGGAAAAGCTCGTCTATATACCGGTAATTGGGAATATTGGAAAAATCCAGCTGGGCCAGCATATTTTCATCGATAAGCCTGCTCACCATATAGTCCGAGGGAATGATCACATCATAATCGGCTCCGCCCCCTACCAGCTTGGAATAGAGCGACTCATTGCTGTCAAAGGTAGTATAGTTCACCCGAATCCCCGTGCGCCGGGTGAACTCCGCGTTCACGTCCAGAGAGTCATCGGTTCCGTTGGCGATATACTCGCCCCAGTTGTAAACATTTATGGTAACACCCCTGTCGGGCGCCTCGGCTTCTTTGGCCAAAGCCGCCAAGGCCGGAACCATTGCCAGACACAAGGGGGCGCATAGGCTTAAGCCCACAGCAAGGCTCTTTTTCAAATGCCCTTTCCTCATATATACGTTTCCTCCCTCTGACTCTGGCCCCGATCCTTAAAGCTGCGGATATTTATAATGATCAGCAGCACCATCACCACCGCAAAAAGCACCGTGGACAAGGCATTGATCTCCGGGCTGATCCTCTTGCGGGTCATGGAATAGATGTAAATCGGCAAAGTCTGGGTGGTGCCGCTGGTGAAATAACTTATCACAAAGTCATCGATGGACAGAGTGAACGCCATGATCAGCCCCGTCACGATTCCGGGCATGATCTCCGGCAGCACTACCTTAAAGAATGCCTTCACCGGCGTACAGCCCAAGTCCTGCGCGGCCTCATAGAGATTCGGATCCATCTGCCGCAGCTTTGGCAGCACCGACAGGATCACATAGGGCAGGCAGAAGGTAATATGGGCCGCAAACAGCGATCCCATCCCCAGACTCCTGCCCCCGAACAGCTTCACCGCGGACACAAACAGCAGCATCAGCGACACGCCGGTGACAATCTCCGGATTGACCATAGGAAAGTTGGTAATATTCATCATAATCCGTCTGGGCAGACGCTTCATGGAATTAATGCCTATGGCCGCCATGGTGCCCAGCGCCGTGGACACCGCCGCCGATACCACAGCGATGAGCAGCGTATTGCGCAGCGCCTCCAGAATCAGCCGATCCTCAAAAAGCTTCTTGTACCAGCGCAGAGAAAAACCGCCCCATACCGCCCGGCTGCCGGTCTCCGTGTCGTTGAAGGAAAACACGATCAGCACCAGAATGGGGGCATACAAAAACAAGAAGATGAGAAAGGTATAAATATGCGCACCGGCCTTTTTCATATCAGCATACCTCCTCCGTCAACCGCCTCGCCGTCATCAAACTGATTCATGATACCCATGCAGATCAGGATGATCACCATCAGCACCAGCGAAACCGCGGAACCCAGATTGGGATTGTAGGCGCTGCCCAGAAACTGCATGTCGATGAGATCACCGATGAGCAGATTCCCGCCTCCGCCCAGCATTTTGGAGATGATGAACGTGCTGACCGCCGGCACGAATACCATGGTCACACCGGAGATCACCCCCGGCATGCTCATGGGAACCACCACCTTCCAGAAGACTTCCCTGCTGTTGGCGCCCAAATCCTGAGCCGCCTCAATGACGCTCCGATCGATCTTGGTCAATACCGAATACAAAGGCAGAATCATATATGGAATATAATTATAGACCATGCCCAGCACCACCGCTCCCGCAGTGTTGATCATATGTACCCGGGGCAGTCCCACTGCAGCCAAGGCCGAATTGATCAGGCCGTTATCTTCCAACAGCGTCATCCACGCATAAGTGCGCAGAAGAAAATTCATCCACATAGGCAGCATCACCAGCATCACCATGATATTCTGCCGTCTGACATTCACCTTGGAGATGATGTAAGCCAGCGGATAGCCCAGCCCCAGAGAGACCGCAGTAGCCACCGCCCCCAGCCAGATAGACCGCAGGAACACGTTTGAGTACTGCCCCACGCTCAGTATATTTTCCATGGTGAAGCTGCCGGATTTGTCAGTAAAGGCAAAATACCCCACCAGCAGCATGGGCAGCACGATGAATACCGTCATCCACACCGTGTAAGGGGCAGACAGGAGCTTGGAATCAGACTTCATGGACGCCGCCCTCCTCTTCCGCCTCCGGTTCCGACACCGGATTCTTTTTATTTAAGGCCCCCTTCTGTACCGAAGTCTTCCTTTCAGGCGGCACATTTTGTTCCGTCAGCCTATTGTCGTCCATAGAATCCGGCAAAGCATTTGTCTCTTCCATCTCGTCGCTGAAGCTGCTGTAATCACCGTACATGCCGGAGTATTCGGACTTTTTCATAACATGAATATCGTTGGGCGTAAGAGCCAGACCTATGCGGTCTCCTACCTTGTGGCATTCCGTGGACTGTATCATCCATTTGAAACCCGACACGTCCACGATAATCTCATAATGGACCCCCTTGAAGGTTACTGCCGTGACATCCCCGGCTATCAGGGCAGAATCCGGCTCCACTACCTTGATATCCTCCGGGCGTATCACCACGTCCACGGGAATATTTTTGCCGAAGCCGCCGTCCAGACAGCAAAAATCATGTCCGGCAAACCTCACCGAATAGTCCTCCTGCATAATGCCGTCCAATATGTTGGATTCTCCGATGAAATCCGCCACAAAAGCGTTTCTGGGCTCATTGTATATATCTGTGGGAGAACCGATCTGCTGGATCACGCCGCCGTCCATTACCACAACCGTATCGGACATTGATAAGGCTTCCTCCTGATCATGGGTGACGAATATGAACGTGATTCCCGTCTGCTGCTGTATCTTTTTCAGTTCCGCCTGCATGTCCTTGCGCAGCTTCAGATCCAATGCCCCCAGAGGCTCGTCCAGCAGCAGGACCTTAGGTTCATTGGCCAGAGCCCTTGCTATGGCCACCCTCTGCTGCTGCCCGCCGGAGAGCTGGCTGACACCCCGGTGGGCATAGCCCGTAAGGTTCACCATGGCCAACATCCTCTGCACGGTTTCCTTTATTTCCTTCTCACCGCGGCCTTTCAGGCGCATTCCAAAAGCTATATTGTTATAGACATTTAGATGGGGGAACAGGGCGTATTTCTGAAAAATCGTATTGACTTCCCTCTTGTGGGGAGGCAATGCAGTGATTTTTTTGTCATAAAAAAAGACATCCCCTGCATCCGGCTTTATAAAGCCTGCAATGGTGCGCAGCACGGTAGTTTTTCCGCATCCTGAGGGGCCCAAAAGAGTAACGAACTCTCCGGCGTGTATCTCCAGATTGAAGCCTCCCAAAATCTGCTCGCCATCATAAGAAACAGCAATGTCCTTTAATGAAATAATCGTATTTTTCAATTGATGCATCTCCTTTGCGGCAGCGCGTTCATGCGCCGAAATAAGTTGCGTGTCTATGTTATTCACACATAACCCGGCCCGGCTAATATCTGCTTGCCTCCCGCAAAGGATGGTGTGTTATTTCGTACTGTCCCGGACAGCTTGAAAAGAACCGTAGCAAGGAAACCGAGCCGCTTTTATGGCCATGCTTACCTCCAAAAGCACGACCTTTTTTCAGATGCAAACGCAATGAAATAACTATAAGGGATATCCAAGGGTTTGTCAATCATTTCCCCCTTTTTTTCTGGCAAATTCGACAGATCCTGCAGTTTTGCCGGGGAATTGCATTTCCACAGCCCATGCAATAATTTTGTGTCCGAGCAGAATACGTTTTACAAAAGTTTGACTATACCGGGAGGCTCGAGGCCATGCACAAACCGCCCCAGCCAACCCTGGAGTTTGGATACTCATTTTCCCCCCGCAGGGCCTTCGCCCCAGCCCGAAGGTATGCCTTCACCTTCTCCCCGTATAAGAAGGGATCATTGCCTCTGACGATTCCCCACTCCATCAGCAGCGCTGCACTCCCCGCCACAATGGGCGTGGCAAAAGAAGTTCCCGTCATAGGAGTGTATCCGCCGTAGATGTCCGGCGCAAGGATTCCAACGCCCGGAGCCGCCAGATCCGGCTTGGCCAGCCCTGCCGCCACCACGCCGATGGTGCGGTTGGCATCCGCATATCCTCTTCCCGAAAAGTCCGCATAGGCCTCATAGGCGCTGTCGTAAGCCCCCACGCTGATCACCTTGGCAGCCGTGGAGGGAATCGTGAGCGTCACCTCCGGCGTGGAACGGTAGAATCCCGTGCCTCTGCCTCTCACGGCGGCAGAGGGCAGATAGAAATAGTACCTTCCCGTCACCACCCGCTCCGGCTCCAGACGCACCACCCACACGCCGCTGTTGATATAGCTTCGCTCTAACGGCAGCATCTCGAAATAAATCTCCTCCGGCACCGCATAGGGCGCAGGCTGTCCGAAGTACACCAGAATCTCCGTCTGCTCCAGCCTCAGCACATACTTTCCCCCGTTGATCATCTTGGGCAGCTGGGCCTCCTGACCGCCGGGGGATCGCAGATAAATGCGGTATTCGTCGCAGTAATTCTTCCACAGCTGCACGCTCAGGCTGCGCTCATACTCCGCTACTGCCAGCTCTACGGATCTAGGTCTGGCCACGATGCCGCCCATACGGCTGGGAACCGCTCCCGCCGCGCTTCCCGCCGCCGTCCCCAGACCGTCCAAGGCTCCCTGAGCCCCTCCGGGCCGTCCCCCCAGACCGCCGCTGCCGAACAAGGCCTGCGTACTCCCCCGTTCCCCCTGACCGGACTCCTCCAATAAGCTCCCTGCCAGATGCCCCCCGCTGCTGCCCTCATTGCCGCTGCCCACACAGATTACCGTGCGGCCCATCTCCGCGGCATTATCCAGAAACCGCTCCAGCAGAGAGCTTCCGTCATGGGATCCATAGGTATTTCCGAAGCTGAGATTGATAACCACCGGCATGCCCAGCTCCATGCCCTTGCGCACCGCATAGGTCACTCCCCTCATGATTTCCGTTGTTCTGGGGAAGGATTCCACATTAGGCAGACCCAGCTTCACAATCAGAAGCGCTGCCTCTGGCGCTACACCGTGATAGGACTCGCTCTCCCCTGCGGCAATCCCCGCCACCGCCGTGCCGTGTCCGCTGGTGTCCACGCTTGGCAGCAGCCGGAACTGCCCCTGCAGAGAGTCCGCATCCAGCGCAAGGTCGATCTGCTCCGAATCAAATTCTACGCCCATGCCGAACCCTGCAGGAGGAAAACGCTTCTGTATTTCCCCACCGTTCCCGCTTCCCTCCTGCCCTCCTGCTTCCGCTCCCTCCTCCGGCCTCTTAGAAGCATCCGGCCTTAATGTCTGATCCCAGAGATAAAGGATTCTCGTACTGCCGTCCTCCCTGCGAAACTCTTGCCGCTGAAAGTCGATCCCCTCTCCAGTCAAATATTTACAAACAACTTTTTCCTCTTTTTTATGATCTTTTGCCGTTTATTTTCAAATAAAGCAACGCCTGCCGTCAACCAATTGCCATAAATCCATCCCAAGTACGTTCAATTACTGCAAAATCTGCTTCCCCCTCTCTCTTTCCAGCATATCTCAATGTTCTCCTCGTCATACACCTCTATTTTTTCAATATATTGGTCTATCATCTCTTCCGTGAGGACAACAGACCGGCTCCCGGCACTCCGAACATCCCTTGCATCTATCAGTCCGAAGTATTCCTTTTCCATCTGCTTAATCCTATCCTCCAGTTTTTTCAGTTCTGTCTCCGCCGATTCTGCTGCTTCGCTTTCACTCTGAAATACCTCTGTAATGCCCAATCGGAAATTTTGAGCTTCTTTCATCTCCGCCTGCAGTCGGCGGACGGATTCCCTATATAACCTTTCAAGTTCTCCGTCCGCCGAGAGCCTCTCTGTCAGCATAAACAGCACATACTGCTCCATAAACATCCCATTCACCTTATGGACGCAGTTTTCCAGCAAATTGGTATAACGGTTATGGCAGCAAAAATACGGATTCGATCCTATACGGTAATACAAGTTCTTTTTACAGCAGCCGCAGACCAGCTTCCCCGTCAGAGGATGCCGTCTCTTCCGCGCAGACCTTCTTTTCTTTCCACCTCCCTCCTGCACCTTATCAAAGATTTCCCTATCTATGATGGGCTCATGGCATTCATAGGTAACCAGCCGATTCCCGGGGGAATTTAAGCGATTCTTTCCGCCCACAAATTCCTTTGTAGTCTTTTTCTGCACCATATTGCCTATATAGACCTCATTTCGCAGGATCTGGCATATGCCGGAGCTGCTCCATAGGAACCTCCCGCCCTTGGGAACACGGCTGGCCTTTCCCTTTTGTATCTTGTACTCAATGGGCGTCTTTATCCCCGTTTCATTAAACAGCCTCGCAATCCGGGAAGACGTATAGCCATCCATCTTCAGAGAAAAAATTTTCCGCACAATCTCCGCCTCATCTTCTTCGATCAGCAGTCTATGACGGTCTGCCGGATCCTTTTTATACCCAAAAGGAGCGTTGGCGCTGACATACTGCCCCTGCTCTTTTCTCACGGCAAGGGATGACCGCACCTTCTGCGATAAGTCCTTACTGTACAGATCATACAGCAGATTTTTAAAATTGACTTCAAAATCCCCTAATCCGCCGTGGCAGCTCTGGCTGTCATAGCCATCGTTTACAGAGATAAAGCGCACCCCCATAAATGGGAATATCTGTTCCAGATAGGTGCCAAGTTCAATATAATCTCTGGCAAATCTTGAAAAGTCTTTTACAATAATGCAGTCTATCTTTAATTCCTTTACCATTTCAAGCATGACCTGCAGCCCCGGACGCTCCAAGTTCGTTCCTGTATATCCGTCATCAGAAAATTCCAGCAGATCATAATCCGAAAAGTTTTCCGCTGCGTATCTCCGCAAAAGAAAACGCTGCATCGTGACACTGCTGCTCTCCATGGAGTGTATTTCTTCCATAGGATATACTTCTTCTGTAGAGTGTGCTTCTTCCATGGAGCATACTTCTTCCATAGAACGCATTTCTTCTGTTTTACTCTTCTCATCTTCCTTCGACAGCCGGACATAGATCGCGATCTGATACTTTTTCATCTCTGGAATCCCCCTATGAAATCGCTTCTCTTAAAGGCAAATATAATCTTTATACGGTGATCCGGATATACCTCTATCCTATGAATAAGCGTTCCCACTGCTTCCGCAGTCAGCTCCCCTTTGCCCCTTCCACTGACTAATGCCCTGAGAAAGTGATTTTTCCCGGCTGTCTGTACGTCTATTGTCCGTAACTTTTCCGCAGCATCCGCCCGCTGCTTTTCCAGAGACGCCCGTCTTTGACCGATGTCCTCCTTTTTCCTCAGGAATGCGCTTTCGCTCAGCTCACCCATTCGGTACTCAAGATACTGCTCACTCCCACGCTTTGTCAGTTCCTCCATCCTTCTGTCAAGAACGGCCATCCGGCTGTTCCATTCCTTTTTTTCGGTTTCCGCCTCTCTGGCAATCACCTCTGTCAGATCCTTCAGGCGCATAGCCGATAGAGAAAATTCCTGACGGAGCGCCTCTCTGACAAGCCCGCTCAATGCTGACAGCGTAATGCTCTTTGTCACACACCGCTGTCGATCAATCCTACCGGTCCGGGGACAATTATAGCTGTATATCCTTACCTTGTCTTTTGAACCCAAGGTCTTTACCTGCGTTACCCGTTTCATTTTTGCGCCGCAGTCCCCGCAGTAAAGTATACCCTCGAAAATGTCCTCATCCACCAAAACCGTTTTGGAAAAGCCGTTTTTATTACAGTATGCAGAAGATTTTTCAAATCTGGACGCCGCCTGAAAGAAAACACCCTGACTGACAATGGCCTCATGAGCATGTTCTTTTATCCGCCAGTCCTCCGGGTCTATATCGTGGAGGTTGCGCATCACATAATCTTTTCCGCAGGTTCTCCCTTGTACAAGACATCCCATATATACCGGGTTTGTAAGAATCATCTTCACGGTAGCTGCGGGCCACTGGAGCAGTTCATCGTTCTGAGGGCAGTAAATCCGCCCCGTTTTATGGTACTGAGAGGGTCTTTCGATCCGTTCCCCATAAAGCCAGACCGCAATCTCTTTCATATTTTTGCCGGACAAGAACAAATCGAAAATCTTTTTTACAATGTCGGAAGTGGTATCTTCTATAAATAGGCGTTTCTTGTCCCCGATCCATTCCGCCCTATATCCATAGGGCGGCACCCCGCCTGTATAACTGCCCTGCTCCCACTTTTCTCTCCTGCCGGACTTTACCTTGACCGCTATATCTCTGGCGTACATCTCATTCACCAGATTTTTCAGATTGACGGCTAACATCCCCTCCTGCGCCGAGACATTCATACTGTCAAAATTATCTGTGACCGCTATAAAACGCACCCCCAGAAAGGGAAAAATCTTCTCTATATAATTGCCGGTCTCGATGTGGTTCCTGCCAAAGCGGGATAAATCTCCTTGTGTCAACAGACCACCAAAAAAATTGGAAAAGTGAGAGCACGTGGGCAAGCTGCCCTTTGTCCAATGTACTCTGACCTTTCACATGCAAAAAACGTTCCCAAGTTTGTCAAGAAGGGAACAAATCTCCATCTCTGTCCGTCTCTTTTCTGCCAGAGCTGCACCCAAATTCCTCCTTCAAAAGCCTCTCGAAGACATCCTGAAATTTCCAGACAATCTCCACTCTGGAATCTGAAAACAAATATAGATCCTTTACAAATGCCCCCACCATCTCATTTGTCAGTTGGTCCCCATTCCCATAGAACTTGTTTAGAACACCCGGCGGCTCCTCCCCGCCGCTTTTCTGCTTTCCCATTTCCTCAAGCTCTGCCAGAGTCTTCTGCCCCTCCCTCATCCGCAGCTCCAGCTCCCCAAGCGCCGCATCCAGCCTTGCCTTCTCCCCCAGATATTTTTCTCTGGTGAATGCTTCGGCAACATAGCTCTCATAGGCTCTCAGCTTCTCCTGACGGTATCTTTCCCGCAGCTGCTGGAGCCGGGAAAGCTCTGCGGTGCATGATGCAATCTGTCCCTTACGGGTCAAGTCCACCCCCCTTTTGCTCCCCTTCTCTTTCCGGTACAAAGACAGTATCTGCCAGACGGCATGGAGAAGCACCCTCTCCAGCTCCTCCTCCAGAAAGCGGCCGCCTCTGGGACATCGGGCATTGGGATCGGCTCTGGAATTGTCACAAATAAAATACACCCTGCCCCCCGTCCCTCTACGCCTTGTGAGCGCCCTCCGGCATTCCCCGCAGCGAGCCACCCCTTTCAGCGGATATAAGCGGCCCTTGCGCTTGCCGGAGGGACGTAAGCCCAGCATTCCCTGAACCTGCATAAACTCCTCCTTCGAGACAATGGCTTCGTGCATCCCCTCCACCACGATCCAGTCCGCCCGGTCATTGGGTAAGGTCTTCTTTATAGAAAGTCCAGCCTTGGAGCGCTTATGCCCCACCGTCGCCCCAGTATATTCATACTGCCGGAGGACGGCCAGCACCGCATAGGAAGTCCAGCCATTTTCCTCACGCTTTTTCTGAAAGCGCCTGCTGCCGGGATGTTTCATTCGGAAATAGCTGCCCGGCGTAGGCACCCCGTCTACGTTCAGCGCGCGGGCAATCTCACCGTTCTTTTTCCCTTCAAGGGCAAGGTCGAAGATTCGCCTAACCACCTCGGCAGATTCCGGGTCAACGGCCAGCTTATTCCGGATATCCGGATGGAACCGATATCCATAGGGGGCGAAGCTGCCTATGTATTTCCCCTGCTTCATCATTTGGAGCTTGGCCGTGGTGGTTTTCACCGACAGGTCCTTGCTGTAAGAGGCGTAGACGATATTGCGCAGCACCACCTCCATGCCTCCGGTGACCCCCTTATAATCATTGCTGTCATAGCCGTCATTGATGGAGATATAACGCACTCCCAGAAACGGAAACACACATTCCAGATAGTTTCCCATCTCCGCATAGTCACGCATGGCCCTTGAAAAGTCCTTTGTGACAAGGACATTGGCCTCGCCGCTGCGCAGAGCCTTCATTGCCGCCTGAAAGCCGGGGCGATCTGTATTGGTGCCGGTGTAGCCGTCATCCACAAACTCCGTCCGGGGTGCGTCTTTAAGTTCCTCATGGCGGTCAAGGTATTCATTTATCAGCATCCGCTGATGCTGTACGCTATTGCTCTCGATCTTGGATCTCCCGTTGTCTTCATCCGCCAGAGACAGCCTGATATAAATCGCTACTTTTGGTTCTTTCATGTGCCGCCTCTCTCCTTATCCTTTTTGTTCCTTCTGCCGTTGCCGCTCTTCTGTATCTCCAGAATACTTTCGCACATATCCTGATAAACATCATCATATTTGAACACGATCTCAATGGCCTTGTTCTCATACAGAAAAACCTTCTCTATCATTGCATCCACAAGCTCCTGCGTCAGCTCCGCAGCACCCTCCGCCGACTTCATCATCACCAGCCAGCTGTTGTCCGGAGAAACAGACTCCAGAAAGCGGTTCCTCCGCTGGACGGCCTCCTCCATCAGCCGCGAAAGGCGCTCATGGTCTTTTTCATATGCCTGCTTTGCAAAGGCATATTCGTCCCCGTCCAATATACCCTCCGCATAGCTTTCATAGAGTCGGCTCCGTTTCTGGTTCACTGCATTCAGCTTCAGGCTGATACCAGAGACGGCGCCATTGTATTTCTCTTTTAGATTCTCCGCGCCCTTTCCTCCCCGCAGCAGGCCCAGAAGCCGGTCATAGTCAAGGGCTACCTGAAGCTGGTCTTGTATGGCATCCAGCACCTTTGCGTTCAGTGTCTCCTGAAGAATGTAATGGCTCGTGCAGGTCTCATGGCCGCGGCGGACATAAGTGCTGCAGTCGTAGGAACCCCGCCAGACCTCCGGCTCCGATTTATCCACCTTATACCTGCGGTAATACAGCCTTCTGCCGCAGTCCTTGCAGAACACCTTCTTTTCAAGCAAGTCCGCCAGCCCGGCCCTGACACGGGCGCTACCCTCCATCTTTTTCCGGCGCTCTGCAGCGGCCTCCTCCATCATCGCCTTCACTGCATCAAAATCCTGCTGCGCTATCAGCGCCTGATGGGTGCCTTCATGGCAGAGCCATTCTTTCGGATCCGTTCGCTGCTTTTTCCTTCCCATGTAAATCGCAGACACGGTTCTGCCATGTACCGTATGCCCCAGATAAGCCGGATTCGTCAGGATGCCCCTCACCGTGGAAAGCGCCCATCCGCTGCCCCCACAGCTGCCCGTCCGAAGACCGATTTCCCTTTTTCGCTGCTCCGGGTTCGGCACGTTTCCTTCCTCCAGCTGCTTTACGATCTGACATAACGACCTGCCCTCCAGCTTCCAACGAAAAATATCCTTCACATGGTCCGCTGCCTCTTCATCCACCGCATAGGCTGTCCCGTCCTCGTTCCACACATAGCCATAGGGAAGATTCCGGTTCCGGAACACGCCCTTTTGCTGCCTTGCCCTCAGGGCAGTGGACACCTTTCTGGAAATGTCCTTTGAATACAGTGCATTAATCAGGTTCTGCAGCGATACCGCCAGCGACTCTCCCCCGCTTTCACAAGTAAAGCTGTCATAGCCTTCTTTCACAGAGATAAAGCGTATCCCCAACACCGGAAATATCCTCTCCAGATAGTTCCCCACCTCTATATAATCACGGCCGAACCGGCTAAGATCACGAACCACCACCGCCTCCACCTTCCCGCTTTGCACATCCTCCATCAGCCGGTTCCACGCCGGTCTATCAAAAACGGTTCCCGTCCTTCCGTTGTCGGAATAAACTTCCGTCAGCTGCAGATACGGACAGCTGTGGATATACTCTCTGCACACGTCGATCTGGTTGCGGATGGAGTTCCCCTCGTCCTGCTTTCCGCTATTCTCCACGGACAGCCGTACATAAACAGCGGTTCTATAGATGGTTCCCATAGCCTCCGGCACTTGTTCGGGCTGCTCTGTTTCTATGTAGTTTCTTCTGCTCTTTCGTGCCATACAGTCCCTCCTTCTGTTGTTCCTTCCAAGTGATTGTCTTGGAAATCTCATGCAGCTGATTTTCCATTCTGCCTTTACTTCGGTTCCCCGATTCACTTACGGAATCTCTTGCGTGAAGCCTTGGGCATATTCCAGCCCATAGGCATATTCGTCCCGATACTTGAACTGTATTTCTATGGCCTTGTTCTCATAGATCAGGATCCGGTCAACCAGTGCCACCAGCACCCTGCGGTCAAGCTCCTCAATATTTCTGAACTGGGCGAACGCCTGCACCCATGCCCGGTTTCCGATTCCCGTTGCCGCCGCCTGACTCTGCTCCTTCTTCAGCCGAAGAATGCTCTCCTGCTTCTCCTCCATCACTGCCTGATAGGAATTTCGGAAATCCAAGTACTCCTCCTTGGTGATGACGCCTTCTGTCAGATCCTCATACAGCCTCATCTTCCGCTTCTTGTACCGTTCGATCTCTTCCTCCAGCTTCACGGTCTGGGCCTCACAGCCAAAGGCCTTCCTTCCCTCCAGCGGCAGCCGGTCAATGTACGCCAGTACCTCCTCCAGATGCATCACCGTCTCAATCTGGTCGTGGACTGCATGGAAGACCACCTCCCGCAGCCTTCCCTCGCTGAAGGAATGGGGCGTACAGATATGCTGTCTCCGGTTCTTCCCGCAGTTGTAATAGACATATTTCCGTCCGTCTCTGCCCACGTTCCTCCGCACCATGTTCCCGCCGCAGTCCCCGCAGACCAGAAAACCGGAAAAAAGATAGTTCCGCCCGCTTTCATCCGTGGCCCGCATATCCCTCCCCAGCAGCTGCGCCGTGGCCTGAAAGTCCGCCGCGGACACCAGCGGCTCGTGGGTGGACTCCGCCCTGATCCAGTCGGCCTCGTCCTTGGGTCTGATATCATGAACCTTGTGGTTGGGGGTTCCCCTCTTTCCCTGCGTCAGGTTGCCCAGATAGACGTCATTCTTCAGGATCCGGGCAATGGTGTTGTATTCCCAGCGGGAGACAGCCTTCCGCCGGAAGGCCGTCTGAAAGTTCACCCCCTTCAGGCGCTTATATTCCATGGGCGTTGGCACCCCGCTCTGGTTCAGCCTCTGGGCGATCTGCCGTATGGGGAACCCGTCCTTGAACATCCCGAAAATCATGGTCACCACCTCCGCAGCATCGTCGTCCACCTCCAGACGGTTCCGATCCTGCGCAGATTTCCGGTATCCGTAGGGGACGAAGGAGCCCACGTACTCGCCCCTGCGCCTTTTCGCGTCAAGGTTCGTCCGTATCTTCACGGAAATGTCCCGGCAGTATATATCGTTCACCAGATTCTTGAATGGCAGCGTGACGGCATCCGACGCGCTCCCCGGAGCCATGCTGTCATAGCAGTCATTCACGGCGATGTACCGGATGCCCAAAGACGGAAAAATCTTTTCCAGATAGTTCCCCGCATCAATGTAATTGCGGGAAAAGCGGCTGAGATCCTTGCTGACGGCACAGTCTATCCGCCCCTTCCTCATGTCCTGAAGCATCCGCTGGAATCCGGGGCGGTTCATATTCGTCCCGGAATATCCGTCGTCTTCATCATAGATCTCCACCAGCTCCAGATCAGGATGTCTGGAAATATACTCCATGCAGATGGCCTTCTGGCTGGTGATGGAATTGCTCTCCCCCCGCCGGCTGTCCTCTCTGGACAGTCTGGCATAGATTCCCGTCCGAAATATTTTTCCGTTCATTGCATAACCTCCATTCTCCCGGACAGCCCCGGTTCCTCCGCAGACTGCGGAGCCGGGCTGCCCCATTCTGTATCCCGACAGTCAGGAGGTTCTCTTTTTTGTTTCTTGACCTGCCCCCATTCCGGCACAGCGCCGGACGCATGTTAAGGATGTCAGAGTCCCGCAATGTATAGGCTGTTGACCTGCTCTTCGATGCTCGGCGCTTTTTCCTGAAAAGACAGCTTCACAATGATGCCTCCGTCCAGATAACAGTATGGATTCCGTATCTGGCGCACATGCTCCCGCAGCCGTTCCTCGTACCCGGCATCCGGGTCAAGCCGGACGCTGCCCCGCTCCACCAGAGTCTTTCGGTCCACGGTCCGGGGATCCACGTTCCGCATCTCGTCAATGTCCCGATATGCCATCCGTCCCCCTCCCTTCATCTATATGACAGCCTGACACATAATAGTCGTAGCCCCTGTGGGTCTGACAGTATGTGCAGATATCCTTTACATTCTGCTTATGATTTGCCTGCCAAAGATAGAACCTCTTTGTGTCTTTGAATTCATTTCTGCATGTCCGGCATAGACAGATCAGGCTCCGCTCCAAAAAAACAAAATTCCCATTTGCACATTTGATACAGCTTGTTCAAACGGCTATAATATTGTATATTACGCAAAAAACTTGTAAGAATTTTTGAAATGCGAAGTCTTATAAGTGAGGAGGTGAGAAAGTGGCAGGTTTCAAAGAAGAATTTGAGAAAATTTATAGAATGTACTTTAACGATGTATTTCTCTTTCTCAAAAAGCTGTCAAAAGACGAAAGCATTGCGGAGGAAATCACAAGCGAAACTTTTTTCAAAGCAATGCGTTCAATAGATAATTTTCATGGTAAAACAGAGGTCCGTGTTTGGCTTTGCCAGATTGCAAAAAACTGTTATTTTTCCTACTTAAAAAAACAACAGCGTATCGAAAATATTGATGATATGGATTTCCCAGACACTCAAGATCCCATTGAGGAACGAATGTCAAAACAATACGACGCTAAGCAAATACATCTCCTGCTCCATAATTTAGCTGAACCATATAAAGAAGTTTTTATGCTGCGGGTCTTTGGAGAATTAAGCTTTAAACAAATTGCAGATATTTTTCAAAAAACAGATAATTGGGCTTGCGTCACTTATCACCGAGCGAGAAACAAAATATTAACGCAAATGGAGGACAAAGATGAGCAATAAATGTAATTTAATCAAAGACATCCTTCCGCTTTATGCAGAAGACATGGTGAGTACGGATACAAAAGAGTTTGTCAGTGATCATCTTGAGTCTTGTGAAAAGTGCCGTGCAGAGCTTGAACATATGCGGAAACCTGCTGACTTTATCCCCGACGCTGATATTGTTCCGCTAAAAAGAGTAAAAAAAGAGTTATTTATGAAACGCCTTCAGACTGTTTTTTTTACGGCGGTTTTGGCATGTGCCATAGTGACGGTTGTCTTTGGGATCTTGACATCACCTAAATTTTTCCCTTATTCCGACAGCTTACTGAATGTTACGGATAGCCCCAATGGCAATATTATCATCACCTTTGATCAAAAGGTGACAGGTTATAGCTGTATTAAAGAATATAATGATGAAACAGAAACCGAAATTTATCGTGTAAATGCCTGGACTACAGATTGGTACTTGTATTCATCGAATCGAGGGAATCAGAATATGGTTATTCCCTCCGAAGGCGCAGCCAAAATCCAAATCTTCTTTACTCAAAACAACGGCTTTGAAGATGTGCTGATTTATGGAGCAAATGATACTGTTCAACAAGATATTTTAACATTACCAAGACAAATTTTATTGCCATATTTCATCTTAGCACTTCTTGCCCTTATTATACTTGCAGTCCTACGGCTTTTATTAAGAAACACGCAGGCAATAACTATATGGATTGACAGAGCGATACTGTTCCCAATTTCCTACATTGCAGCTCATCTATGCACAAAAGGAATCCGTTTTACAACTTACTCGTCACAACGAGATTTTTGCATTATTATTTTGGTTACTATACTGTTTTATTGTGCGGTGTTGACAGCAAAACCTCTAGTTTCAGATTGTTCTCGACTGTTCCGTCATTATAAACGGTAAGCATGGTTTCGCTATCCTCATCTCTCCACCCGTTTCGCAAGCCCATGATAATACTCCATGAAACGGCATACCTCCTTGTAGGTCTCCCTGACCGCCTCCCGGCGCTGTCCCGGCTCCGCTATCTGTTTCGTGCCAAGGAAAAGCCCTGCATTATAATATAGCACCGCCATAATCTCCCTTTTATCGTTATATGCCTTGGGCCGTTTCTTCAGGCATTCCTTCATATAGTCAGCCCCATGCTCCACACATTTTTCCAGATACCCATAGCCCTCCTCCTCTTTTCCTGACAGCAGCGCCCATACACCGAACAGATAATCGTCCGCCCGCCACGGGTGCTTCCCTTCCTGACGCAGATCCCACATGGGTCTGTGGGTACAAGGATCCGTGGGCCCCTTTTCCGTGGCCTTCAGGTAGTCTTGACGCTCTTTTGCAAAATAGGTCTCCAGACTGTCTATCTTCTGCCATTCCGGGAGCACCCCTTCCGCAAGAAATGTCAGTATGTCATCAAACTTGCGGTTGATTCCTTCTACTTTGGCGGCATCCACAGCCTCCAGTCCATACTCGATGACGTCCCAGCCCTTGTCCATCCTCCGGAAGCATTCCCCGTTGGAAATCTGACCGGGCAGCCCCAGAATCCCCGTATCCAAGGCATAGACCGGACAGAGGTAACAGTGCATCGCCTCATAACCGCCGCCCCGGAAGTAGCCGATAAATTTAATGCATGCCGCCAGACCGTTCCTTTCCCGCACAAAGGTCTGAGGCCCTGCTTTTTTCATTCCGTAAGCCTTTGCAAGCGGCCCGATTTTTGCCTGCATATTTTCCTTTAACCGCAGCTTCAGCTCTCCCAGAGCCTCTTTCACTTGTTCACTGTCCCTTGTATGTTTATATGGGAATGTCTGCGGCGGCTTCTGCGCAGGCGGCGTCCCCAGCAGGCGTTTCCAGTCAAAGTCCACTGTCTCTAAAGGATGCCCTGCCAAATACTGTTCCCATCTCTGTCTGACCGAAGCCGTGGATCTGTCAAAGTCCTCCAAGGCTCTGCGTCTATTGCGGATCTCTTCTTCCTGTACTTTTTTCTCATAGTAATCGGAGACCTTCACCGGGCGGCCCTGTGTGTGAAAATAATATGCAACACCGCTCTGGGTCTTTTTCATCCAATAATAGCCCGTACTCCACATTGCCGGCATGATCCGCATTTGGTCTCCCCGGGTGAGGACTGCCTCCAGCTTATCTTTATTTCTGTTCCACCACTGCTCCCATTCTGCCGGTTCTATTACTCCTGCGGCTACCTGCAGAAAAACCTTTTTCATTTCATCCTGAAAGTTCATTTCAATGCAGCCTAGAGATCGTTCCTCAGACCTGCCTCCTTTTTACCAAAATAATTGAAATCTCATCTATGACGATCAAAGTAGCTGCCGTCGCAGAAATCATCCATATTGTATTTCTTCCCGCCATATACCAGTCTCCTCAGCCCACGCTTGCCGTAGTTGATTATAGAATATTTGTCTGAAATTTACAATGCCTATGGGTCAATCTGTTTTTCGTTTCAAAGGTTTTTCAGTTTGGTTCTATTATTACACAATCCTCTTTTACAATGATACAGTCAATCTTACGCAGCCTCACATCCCGCATCATGCGTTCAAAACCTTCCCGCTCAAAATTCGTCCCGGTTCTTCCGACATCCGTGTAGCAGTCAAAGATACGCATATCTTCCCGCTGTCTGATAAACGCTTTGGCTATCTCTATCTGTGTCTCGATAGATTCGTTTTTTCTGACTTGTCCATAGGTTCCAGATTCCCCGGCCCTTTCCCCATCCACGGACAGTCTGGCATATATGCCCACCGAATATATTCTTTTGGGAACTAAAGCCTCGGCCGGCTTTACAGCTGTGTTTTTCTTTTTAGAGATTCTGGACATTCAGACGAGCCTGCCGTGCAGGCTTTCCTCCCTTCCGGGGCACTGCTTCGCCTCCGCATATTTGAACAGCATGGCCGCCTTTGAAAACAATTCCTTATGCCGAAATTCCAGATACACACGTTTATCCTCATACACAAGAATCCGTTTTACAAAGGTCATAAGCGTCATACGGTCAAGCTCTGTAATCTGCATGGCAGATTTCAGGCGCTCCAGATTGATTCCTGCAGCAACACCGGATTTGAAAAGCGCCTTCACCGCATCCTCCTGACTGCTGACCGCCTGCTGAAGCTCCTGATAGCGCCGTTCATAAATCAAACGGAAATTCTTAAAATCTTCCTCCGTGATAATCCCTCTTTTCAGGTCCTCATAAAGCCCCGCCCTGAGAGACAGATACTTACCCTGCTCCCTGTGCAGCCTTTTGAGCTCCATGTCAAAGGAAACCACTTCCTCAAAATCAACCTCCAGCCGCTCAATATGGGCCAGCACATTGCTTTTTTCCAGAAACAAGGCGATCTGCTGTCTGAGCCCTGTCAGTACAAGCACACGCAGATCCTCCTCGGAGATTGTGTGTCTTGTGCATTCCCCTCCTTTATTTTTTGTTGCACAGATAAAGGAAATCCTTTCCCGCCCCTTATAGCGGTTTATCCTGCGCTGCATGGGCTCCATGCAGTCGCCGCAGAACAGTATGCCTGCGTAAAGATGCGCTTTTTCATCTCCGTTTCCGGCGCGGGTATCTACCTGCAGCAAATCCTGCACAAGCTCAAAATCCTCTCTGGAAATGACGGCCTCGTGGGCTTCCGGCACCCTCGTCCATTCTTCCTGAGGCTTCATTACGGATTTTTTCAGTTTGTAGTTGATCTTTTCTTCCTTGCCTTGTACCAGCGTGCCGATATAGCTTTCATTCACAAGGATCCTCTTTACCGCCACCGGCGACCATCTTGCCCTTGCTCCCGTGACAAACCCGGTTCTGAATTTCTCCCCCTGCATCCTCTTGTATTCCATGGGCGAGAGGATCCCCAGCCCGTTCAGCTTTTCGGCAATGGCAAGATTGCTGAAGCCTTCTATTTTCCACGCAAATATCTTCCGTACAATATCAGCGGCATATTCATCCGGCTCAAGCCTTTTTTTGTTCTCTTTGCTTTTCTTATATCCATAAACCGCAAACGCGCCGATAAATTCTCCGTTTTCCCTCTTAATCTTCTGGTGGCTCCTCACCTTGCAGGAAATATCTCTGGCGTAAGAATCGTTGACAAAATTCTTGATAGGTATTGTCAGAGAAGTCTCATTATAATCGGCTGTGAGGGAATCAAAATGGTCTGTCAGGGCGATAAAGCGCACAGAAAAAGCCGGGAAAGTCTTTTGAATCAACCGCCCGGCTTCAATATAATCCCGTCCCAGTCTGGACAGGTCTTTTACAATCACACAGTTGACATGACCCGCTTTTATGTCTTCCATCATCCGCTTAAACTCCGGCCTGTCAAAATTCGTCCCGGAGAAGCCGTCATCCACATAGATATCATAAATCTCCATGTTGTCCTGTTTTCGGATAAAAGAGCGGATCATATCCCTTTGGGAACTGATGCTGTTGCTTTCTGTCCTGCCGGATCCTTTGGCAGTGCCAAGCCTTTTTTCATCGTCATTGACATGTTTGTCCCCTGCATCTTTGGCAGAAATATCATCCCTGCTCAGCCGAAGATAAACGGCGGCATTATAAAATTCTCTCCCTTTCATCTATGGCCCCCTGATTCACAAATGTCAATAAGCTTCTTGCTCCCAAAAAGGGCTTTCCCCATAAATTTACACCAGAATCTGCGCCCTTCTTCTGGCAAGCAGTATCATGCGGTCATCAATTAAATCCTCCGTTCCCTCCGCAAATCCCGTCTGTAAAATGTACTCACCCACATTCAGCGCAAAGGGATTCCTTGTCTGTTCAATAAAAGAACGAATCCGGCTCTCCACGCTCTTTCCCGTGTCGATCACAATGTCCTCCGCATTGGCAAGTTTATCCCGCTCCAGTTCCATTATGTTCATAGTCTGCATATGCTGTAATTGTTCGATTGTAGGCAACATCCCCTTCCCTCCCCTATTACCTTATGCAGATACCGGATTGTCCCATGTGCGGAACTTACCCATCCCTCCTGAAAAGGATTTCCGGAGGGATGGGCTGCCGCCATAACAATGCACCCTTTACAAAACCACATGACTAAGTTCTTTTCCGCCGCGCATCCGAATGACTCTGTCGGCAAATGCCCCCTCTTCCTCCCGGTGAGTCGTGTAAATAACCGTAGCTTTACTGCTTCTAATATAATTCATTAGCTTTTCGGCGTGTTCCTTGTCCAAGGACGCCGTAGGCTCGTCAAGAAGAATGATCCGCGCCTTGCTGTTGGAAAAGGCTCTGGCGGCATTCACCCTCTGTTGTTCCCCTCCTGAAAGCTGGGATACGGAGGAAATTTCACGGTCTGAAAAATCAGAGACCCCCACGGCGTTTTTTATTTCCTCCGGGCTGATCTCACTGAAGCTGCCCATTAAAATATTTTCGTCAATGGCAGCTTCGTAAAGCTGAGAAGCTGCGGGCATATATGAGAAAATGCCGTTTTCTCTCAAATATTTAGCATCATTTGCGGGAGATTTACCAAACAGTGTTATACTGCCGGATGTGGGCGCATACATACCCATAATACAGCGAAGCAATGTGGATTTTCCGCTGCCGTTTTCACCCATAATTGCAATATGCTCCCCTTCTTTTATACTGAAATTGATATCGGACAGAATTTTTCTGCCCTCTGCTTCAAAACATAACTCTTTGATCACGCAAGCGCAGCTATTGTCATAATTTTGAGATTCCTTTTCTCTTTTCAGGCTGAAAAGCGCCTTGCCATTGTCAATCGGCACGGTATTATATGGGATATAGGCCGCCATCTGCTGAATATCTTGCGTTTGGCTTCCTGATTCTTCAATAATGCTTTTAACGGAAGCCAGATTTCCTCCTGATATTTTTACACTGCCGGGCAAAATTCCTAGAACGGGATAAACAAATCCGCTTACCAGTTCGCTGATTACTTTCTGCAGGGAAATATAAAGATTGTTCTTTTTAAGCTGTTGGGCTTGAACACGGAAAATATCCCTTCTCGTTTGGTCAAAACGGCTTTTTACGATGCTTTGCAGGCTGTTCATATTGATAAAGTCCGCTTTATACATAAGCTCCTGGATATTTTTATTTTTTTCAGCTTCAAAGCCCTGAAGCCGGGAGGCATATTCTTCGGATATGCCGTTGATCTTTTTGCTTGCAAAAACTGTGATACCTATATGAGCCAAGATAAAAAATAAAACTGTAAAATGGACATTGACCGATAGAATCAGCAGAACGGCTATTACAATCACACTGATTACAAGCCTAATAATCATAACCCATAGGGAGAGCGCGGAATCGGTAAACGCGGTCATATTCTGGAGCAGATCCTTATCATTGTACTTTGCCTCTCTTTCACCGTAGGGCAGCCCGAACAGATCCTTGTACAAATCCGCAGAACCTCTGTAAATAAGGTTTGCGCACATTACATTTCCGTATACATTTATCACGTAATCTAATGTAAGCATGCACAAAGTTGCTGCAATCAATGACAAAATCATCAACGGAGTTACGCTCATGCCACTTTCTATTTTGCCCATAATAGCTTGTATCATAAAGGGCACGGTCAAAGGCAGCGCAAAGGATATCAAAGAAAACACCGTCAGCAAAGCCGCGAATTTCAGCTTATGATTTTTTAATATTATGGCTGTTGATTTCAGTCTGTTTAACATCTTCATCAATTGTTCCCTCCCATATAAGCGGCATTTCATTCTTGCCTCCCACAGCCAGTTATGCCGTTTATCTTGTTTTTGCAAAAGATTTCATCACCACATTACATATTGAGAATTTTTACACAGCCTTGGTTATGAGAATCAAAATCCGTATGTGAGGACATAATCAATATTTGGGATTTTTCTTTGAGCTGTGCAAGGATTTTTCCGAATATCTCCTCCCTTGCGTCAGGGTCTACTGCGGAGAAGCTTTCATCGGAAATGATTACTTCATAATCTCCGTAAAAGACTCTGGCAAGACAGATTCTCTGCTGTTCTCCTGAAGACAGATTCAGCATAGAAAGAGGTGTGTTTACACCCTCTTCAAATTTGGCGATAAGATCTCTTAATCCGGCCTGCCCCAATGCGTCATTGAGCCTCATTTCGTCAGCATCCTTAAACATTGTGATATTTTCTTTAATTGTACCTGAAATAAGCTCCGGTTCCTGACTTAAATATAAAATTCTATCCCAAAAAGAGTTTTCTTTAATATTTTTCAGATTTTTACCGCCGCAGATTATATTTCCTTCATAGCTTTTTATAATATTCGCAAATATTTTCAGCAGAGTGGATTTGCCGCAGCCTGACGCCCCGTTTAAAATCAAACACTCACCTGATTTTAAGCTTAAATTCAAATTTTCAAAGAGCTTTTTTCCTTGGAGGTCCCCGCCTCCATCTTCATAGGCAAAGCTTAAATTCTGTACTGAAACGGAATCGATTCTGTCCACGTCTTCAGATCCATCGGCAGCTTGAACCTGAGCGGTCAGCAGCGCATTTATTCTGCTGTCCATACCCTTAAGCTGCTGATACTGTGAAATACAAGCGGGAATTCCATATAGCGTATTGGTCAAAAATCCTACAGCTGCCAAAAGCGCAATGAAATCGCTGATCTCAACACTGCCCTGAGAAACCCCGTATCCCCCGATAATCAGTATGACGCAGGTATTCAGAATTGTGTTTGCAGAGCCTAAAATCCTCTGCATTGTCATTGTGCCTAAAATTTTTCCCTGATCGATTTTATAGTCTGCAATCTCTTTTTGATAAGGCTTGACCACTCTTTCACCGTTGAGGGCATAGGAAGCCTCACGATTTCGTACCAGCTCCGCATTGTGGTTATAAATTGCGCCCATATGAAAATAAAGCCTTTCATTCTGTTCCGGCAGCCTTCTTCCCCTATAGGCGCTTATTGAAATTGCCGCCAAGGATATCAAAAGGGTCAAAACCAAAAGCCAAGGCTCAATCATAATGACATATATACTTGTCAAAATTACTGAAACAGCAGTTCCTATTATTTTCAGTATAAATCCTGACAGCTGCTCGGAATATGTAAAAATATCATTTCTGATAATGGGCAGCATTTTTTCGGTATTTTCATTGTTTTTATAATTTGAGCCAAGCCAAATGTCTATGGCATTTTGCTCCAGTGCTTCTATCAGTCTTTGCTTGATTGTCAAAGCCTTACTGTTTTGAACGCAGAGAAGCAGCGCCGATATCATCAAGCTTGCTGCAAATACTGCAAATACGCCCCAGATTCTGCCCCCATTTTTTGTTAAACAGCTGTCCGCCAAAAGTCTTATGCACTCCAAATAAATAATGCTCAGACCTGAACCCAAACAGACGGCAAGACCCGCCGTGAACAAATTGCCGGCAGATTTTTTTAGTATGTTTTTTGATTCGGCATTCATTTTTGTTCTTCCTTCCTTTCTTCTGATAACCCAAAATCCGTATCTTATAGATCACTATACAGTCTTTGATCCAATTTGTCAAAAATGTGTTAAATAACTGCAGATATTCTTTTTGATTGCAGTTACAGGCCCGTCCTCACTAAAAATAATCCTCTTATCCCACGCTTTTTCGCAGGGCTAACTCAGCGCAGCCTCTTGATTTTACTGCGGTTTTGCCAATCCGGCAATATAATAACACGCTCCCCGCTGTCTAGCACCGCCACCAACACCCCGGCTCCGGTGAGATAAGGATCCCGCAGCGTCACCTGCGGTATGCAGGAGCTCTCCGCCGGCGCCTCCACGCCGTAGAAAAACCTTTTGGGCATCTCCACATACTCTATCTCCTCAAGCTCCGCCATCCGGTCCACCAGCTGCTCCGGCACCGTCAGCACCGCATAGCCCGCGATCAGATATTCCACTTGTATTCCCAGCGCCCTCAATCCGTCCAGACTGCCGTGGTATTTCACTATGAGTTCCCATGTCTTCGTTCCGCCGTCGAAGCCCACGTTCAGCTCCTCCGTTCGGACCCTGACCTCCTCCGGCGTCTGCAGCGCCAGCTGCAGCACATCTTCCAGCTTCTGATTCACACCCTATCCCCCTCTTGATTTCACACCCCATTCCACATAGGGATCTTTTTTCGTCACCTCCAGTATTATATGCCCGCCGCCGTCTATATTCCATACTTCCATTCTTATATTTCTGTGCCTTATCCAAACAGCCCCCTGCAGTCAAGAGCCTTCAGTCACCCATATCATTCAGCTGTATGTCAAATATGACCTCCTCAATAGTACGGACGCATTCCTCCGTCTTTTTGAGAATGTCCGCACCCCAGAAATGGATCACCGTCCATCCCAAAAACAGCAGTTTTTTGTCCGTCTCATTGTCCCGGTTGATGTTATTCTGAATCTTTTTTGCCCAATACTCCCCGTTGTTTCCCTTCTCCACTCTGGGCCTTAGCACCTCCCAGTCCTTTCCGTGAAAAAACTCGCTGTCGCAGAAAATAGCCAGCTTATATTTCGTGAGACAGATATCCGGGCTGCCGGGCAGCGCCTTGTAGTTCTTCCGATACCGATAGCCCTTTTTCCAGAGCGCCCTCCTCAGGGCCACCTCAATGGAGGTGTCCTTGCCCCGAATACGGCTCATGTTTTTGCTCCTCTGCTGACTGACATTCTGAAATTCGTATCTTTTATCGCCCATAAAGCGATCCTCCTGCCTTTGTCTGTACATGGCCGGCTTCGGCATGCCAACCGTCCCGGTTCCATTCCTTCTATTTTGATTATACCGAAACCTCAGCCTATTTTCAATCTTGTGATCCGCCTGTTTGTCCATCTGTTTATTGCTGTCAGTGCTTGTCACAGGTATTTGTGCATTTCATCCCCCGGAAAGAGCATTTTGTCCCCCAGATCTTATTTCCGCGGAAAATGTGCTATAATCTTTTCCATGCAGAAGCAGTATGAAATCGAGGCAATACAGCATCATGCCAATGCCGTATCAATTCGCTGCAGAAGCAATTCTGAAACAACGAATCCGAAAGAATAAATTTATGAAAGAATAAATAAGAAAGGAATCACTTATGGAAAAGAAACAAAACGTTCCCGCAAAGGAAACAAAAAAAGAGCCAAAGGAAAAACCGAAATACAATATGTGGCAGATATCCGCCTATATGGTATCGCTGGCCTGGCGGGAAAAAGAGAAAAAAGTCATTGTACTGGGACTCATATTGACTTTGCTTTCCATGGCCGTCAGTCTCACCAATCTTTTCATCACCCCCGTCATACTGGGGCTTGTGGAGAAAAAAACAGAGCTATCCATGCTGCTCTTTGCCATATTGGGATTTCTGGCCATGTCCGTTCTGTTCAGCGCCGCCCGTACCTACATCGAGAGGAATTGGGGATACGGCAAAATCACTCTGCGGGCAAGCCTGATTACTCTGTTGAACGACAAGACAACGACCACCTCCTATCCCAATCTGCAGGACGACAAGTTTCAGAAAATGCTCTCAAAGACCTTTGATGCAGTCAACCGCAACGCGGCAGCCGGCGAAGCCATATGGAACACTCTATTTAATCTTCTTGAAAACTTCCTTGGCTTTGCCATTTACCTGATGCTGCTGTCCGCAGCGAGTCCGCTGCTGTTTGCCGTTATCACCCTGATCACGCTGACGGGCTATTTCATCAACAAACCACTGAATCAGTACGGTTATCGCCATAGGGAGGAAGAAGGGGCCATTGAAACCAGATACCGGGTCCTTCGCTACTATGCGGAAACTCCGGATCTGTCCAAGGACATCCGCCTCTTCGGTATGCGCCCCTGGCTGAAGGAGGTCTGCGCCAAAACCATAGACGCTCTCAGAGCGTTTCACCGCCGGGAAGCCAATGTGGTGATCTGGGGCAGAATCGCAGATCTGGCGCTGTCATTTCTGCGAAACGGCCTGATCTACTCCTATCTCATCGCCCAAGTGCTTGACGGCGCCTTAAGCGTGGCCTCCTTCCTGCTATATTTTTCCGCCGCCGGCGCCTTTTCTTCCTGGGTCACCGGAATACTGAACAATTTCCTCACCCTCCACAACCAGAGCCTGGAGCTGTCCAATGTAAGGGAATTCCTGGAATATCCCGAACCTTTCCTCTTCAAGGATGGCTGCCCGCTGGTTCCCGACGCCGCCCGCTCCTACGAGCTTCGTCTGGAGGATGTTTCCTTCCGATATCCCGGCGCCCAAAAAGATGTCCTCTCCCACATCAATCTGACTCTGCACCCGGGAGAAAAACTGGCGGTAGTGGGCTTAAACGGCGCCGGAAAGACCACTCTGGTCAAGCTCTTGTGCGGCTTCTACGATCCTGATCAGGGCCGCGTCCTTCTGGACGGGCGCAACATCCGGGAGTACAACCGGGCCGACTACTACAGGATGTTTTCAGCAGTGTTTCAGGACTTCACCCTTCTCCCCTGCACCATCGCCGCAAACGTGGCTCAGACCGAGGACGATATCGATGCGGAAAGGGTCAAAAGCTGTGTGGCAAAAGCAGGGCTCCAGGAAAAGACCGAATCTCTGCCCCGCCAATACGAGACCTTGCTCAACAGAGAGATCTATGAGGATGCGGTCATGCTCTCCGGCGGGGAAACCCAGAGGCTCATGCTGGCCAGAGCCCTCTACAAGAACGCCCCCTTCGTGATATTGGATGAGCCCACTGCGGCTTTAGATCCCATAGCTGAGGCGGATCTATACTGCAAATACAACGATATGACGGCAGGGCACTCCTCCGTCTACATCTCCCACCGTCTGGCCTCCACCCGTTTCTGCGACCGTATCCTCCTAATCGAGGACGGAAGGCTGGCTGAGGAGGGCACCCATGAATCGCTGCTGGCTCTGGGCGGCAGATATGCGCAGCTTTATGAAGTACAGAGCAAATATTACCGGGAAGGAGAAACAAACCATGAAGGATAAAGACAAAAAACTGCTCTCGTTCAAAGAATCCTGGCAGACCAATCTGCGCGCCATAAAGCTCTTTTGGCACATATCCCCCAAAGGAATGCTCTATAGAACCCTGGATACTGTCTGGAGCGCACTGACCCCCTATGCGGGCATCTGGCTCTCCGCCCTCATCATAGAAGAACTGGCCGGTTCCCGCAGCCCCCAGCGGCTGCGGATCCTGATACTCGCCGCGCTGATTTGCGCAGCCTTCTTCTCCCTGATCTCCGCGCTGCTCAACAAGGTAAGGCAGGCAGAAGGCAACGTACAATTTTTTCAGATGGATTATCTTCTCTCCGCAAAGATGCTGGAGCTGGATTATCATATCTCGGACGATCCCGAAACCCGCAAGCTGCTCTCCACCATCCGTCAAAATATGAGGGGCGGCGGCTGGGGAATCCAACGGGTTCCGAACAATTTCTGCAGTCTTCTGGAGGCGGTCTTCAGCCTTCTGGGCGGCCTTGCGCTGACCATATCCCTCTTTATCAGCAAGGTACCCAAGGAAGCCGGCAGCCTCGCCATCCTCAACAGCCCGCTGCTCATCCTGCTGTTTCTGGCCGGTATCCTCACGGCCACCGCGCTCTCCTCCTTCCTCTCCACCAAGGCGGACAGCTACCGCGCGCTAAGCTCCGATATTCACAATCTCAGCAATCGGCTGTTTGGTTATTTCGGCTTTCTGGGACAAAACAAGAAACTGGCTGCCGACATACGCATCTATCGGCAGGATCAGATCTGCAAGAAATACAATAACAACAAGACGGACACCTTCCACTCCAAGGGCTATTTCGCCCGACTGGCCAAAGGACCTATGGGGCTTTACCCCGCTGCCGCTACCGCAGTATCCATCCTCTTTCTCACCGGTATGGTCTATCTGTTCGTCTGCCTAAAAGCATGGGCCGGAGCCTTCGGCATCGGCATGGTGACCCAGTACATCGGCGCCATATCCAGATTCTCCGGCAGCATCGGCACATTGTTCGGCACCGCAGGCTCCATGCGCAACAACGCCTCCTTCCTGAAGCTGATCTTCGACTATCTGGACATCCCCAATACCATGTATCAGGGCAGCCTCTCCGTGGAGAAGAGAAATGACAGAAAGTACGAGGTGGAATTCCGGGACGTGTCCTTCCGCTATCCCGGAAGCAGCGACTACGCCCTGCGCCATATAAACATGAAATTCAAGGTGGGAGAACGGCTGGCAGTGGTGGGAATGAACGGCAGCGGCAAAACTACCTTCATCAAGCTCCTCTGCCGCCTCTATGACCCCACCGAGGGTTCCATCCTATTGAACGGCATCGACATCCGCAAGTACGACTATCAGGAGTATATTTCCGTCTTCTCCGTAGTGTTTCAGGATTTCTCCCTGACGGATTTCACTCTGGGGCAGAATGTGGCCTCCGCAGATACCTATGAAGCCCGGCGGGCGGAGCTCTGTCTGGAGAAGGCCGGCTTCGGAGAACGGCTGAAGGAGCTGTCATCGGGTCTGGAGACCTATCTGGGAAAATCCTTCAGCAAAGAGGGCGTGGACATGTCCGGCGGGGAGCAGCAAAAGATTGCTCTGGCCAGAACCTTGTACAAGGACGCTCCCTTCATCGTGCTGGACGAACCCACCGCAGCCTTGGATCCTATAGCAGAGGCCGAGATCTACAGCAAGTTCAACGAGATCGTGGAGGACAAGACGGCCATCTACATCAGTCACCGCCTCTCCTCCTGCCGTTTCTGCGATAATATATTAGTATTCCACAAGGGCAGCATGGTCCAGCAGGGCAGCCATGACCGTCTGGTAGCGGACGAAACGGGCAAGTACTATGAGCTATGGCATGCTCAGGCCCAGTATTATAATGAACAAGCCCAGAAAGCCGGTCAGCCGGCTTAAGCGGCAGAACAAGAAAAAACGGCAGGAACGCGGATTTTCGTCTGCGTTCCTGCCGTTTTGCCCTCTTGTCAAAGCTTTGTCTCCTCCGCCCTACAAATAATCCTCACTCCACTCCATATTCTGGCTGTCTCCGAAATCATATCGTCTCATGATCTCCGGATTTCTATGCTCATGCTTCTCATAATAGCCTATCAGCCTGCCGTCGCCGTCCCTAAGAGCCACCATATACACGTCCTTATTCTCCCTCTCAATGCGGGAGGTGTAGATGATATTGTTGGCCCTGCTCCTGCCGAACCAATCCGCCGCCCTCTGTATCATCCCTGCGGATCCGGGGCCGTGGCAGTCCAGCAGGCTGCTGCCTACCAGCCCCGCGCCGCCCCTTTTTGCGTATCTCTCCACAGCGGCAGGATTCATATAGATGATTTCATGCTTCAGGTTACAGATCACCACCGGGCAGCGGTCCCCATCGATTATGCTCTTGAAATAGTCGCTTAGCTCCATATGTTCTGTCCTCACTTTCTGAAAAAGACCTTGAATGCATCCACCGCGTACTTGGTGTCCTTCACCCCGGCAGTCTCCACCGCAGAATGCATGGCCAGCTGCGGAAGCCCTATGTCAACGCTGGACACCGAAACATGGGATGTGGAAATATTTCCCAGCGTGGAGCCTCCTGCAATGTCCGAACGGTTTGCATAGGTCTGATAGGGAACCTTCGCCTTGTCGCAGATACTCTTCATCCTTGCGCCGGAGACCGCGTCCGTGGCATACTTCTGGCTGCCGTGATATTTGATCACCACGCCCCCGTTGAGAAAAGGCCTATTGGTGGGATCATACTTCTCCGGGTGATTGGGATGTACCGCATGGGCATTGTCCGCGGAGATCAAAAAGCTCCCCGCCACAAGCTGCAGAAACTGGCTGCGCCCAAGCCCCATGGCCTCGGAGATTCTCCACAGCGTATCCTCCAGGAAGGTGGAGTTGGCCCCCTGCTTGGTGCCGCTGCCAACCTCCTCATTGTCAAAAACCGCGCAGACATTCACATATTCCTTTGGCCTGCTCTCCAAAAAAGCCTTTGCGGAAGCATATACGCACTGCAGGTCATCCAGTCTGGGAGACAGCACGAATTCACCGTTCTCCCCCCATATCCTGCCCTTTTCTCTGGGATAGAGGAACAGATCATGCCCCAGAATCTCCTCCTGCCTGACCCCTGCCGCCTTGGCCACCCGCTTCATCAGCAGATTCTTCTTTTTTCCCTTGTCGCTGTCCGCATACAGGGGCAGCATGTCCGTCTGGGGATTGTACTCCCCCTTGTCGCTGCCGCCTCTGGTCAGATGGACGGCCACGCTGGGAATCACGCATAGGTCCTTCTCCAGATTCACCAGTCTGGTCTCAAGGCCCCCCTTGCCCTTCACCACCACGCGGCCTGCTATGGACAATGCCCTGTCAAGCCATGTAGAGAGAATCATGCCGCCGTATTTTTCTGTATTCAGTTTCAGGTAGACATTCTCCACTCCCATCTCCGGGGACTCCTTGACCTTGAAGCAGGGGGAGTCGCTGTGGGTGGCCACAATGTGGAAGCCCCAAAACGCCAAGGCCTTCCCTGCTTTTTCACCGTCTCTTGTCCATTCCTCCCCGGAGGCTTCCCCCTCCACGGAGAGGTCTTCTTCTGCCTCCTCCCGCAACTCTGCAGCTTCCGCCCCGGTGCAAGCCTCTTCACAGGAAGCCTCCGAAGACGGTTTTGTCCCCGCGCCCTCCCATTCCGTCTCTTTGTCAGGCAGCCGGAATGCGATCAGAGAGGAATCGTTCCTTGTGACAAAATATCCCCCTCCGGGCCTAAGTTCCCAGCTCTCCGACTCCCAAAGCTCCTCAAAGCCCTGCTTGCGCAGCGCGCTCTTTAGATTCGCCGCAGCGTGAAAGCATGTGGGACTCTTCTCTATAAACTCCAGCATGTCCTTTGCGCATTTTTGGTATTCCTTCGTCGCCATATCTATATCCTTCCCCGCTTTTTCTTTTTTCGGTTCCGCCTCTTTTCTCTGCAGGCATCCCGCCTCTTAGCCGCCGGCCCCTCTCCTCCAAGTCCCGACGAAAACAGTCTCCGGGCATCACCTCTGATGCACTACGGCCTCCGCCATCTCCTGCGCCTTCTCTTTCCCGCAAAGAACCTCCACTATGGCCAATGCAAAGTCCATGGCGGTCCCCATGCCTCTGGAGGTGATCACATTGTCCGCTATCTCCACCGGCCCTGCCGTGACCTCCGCTCCCTCAAGATGGGCTTCCATACCGGGATAGCAGCAGGCCCTTCTCCCCTTGAGAATGCCCCTATGGCCAAAGATGCTGGGGGCCGCGCAGATAGCCGCCACATACTTGCCTCCGGCATAATAAGCGTCCACCTGAGCCATCAGCCCTTCATGGGCCTCCAGATTCTTCGTCCCCGGCATTCCTCCCGGCAGCACCGCCATATCGTATTCCTGAAAATCCGCCGAAGAGAAGCCCTTGTCCATCCGGACGCCTATTCCGTGGGAGCCCGTCACCATAAGCTCCTCCGTCACCGACACCATATCCACTCCCAGCCCGCACCTGCGGCAGATATCCACCACCGTCAGAGCCTCTATTTCCTCGTACCCTTCCGCAAAAAACACGCCTATCTTCTTCATTCCAAGCTCCTTCCTTTCCCTCTTTCTCTCTGCCTCCGGCAAGCTTCCCTGCCGGGAGCTGTCCGGACAAGTCCGGCGGCCCCTTAAGGCTCCGTCTCCAGTATACACATTCATGGGGGAGATTTCAACATTTACCGGCGGTTTCCGCCCACATAGATTTCTCAATTTTCAGTCCCGCCTCAGGCTCCGGAGGCGATTTCTCAGCCGCTGCAGCCAATCCGCTTGACAATAGGAACAGATTTCGCTAGAATGTCACATAGATACCCGCCGAAGCGGGCAGGAGGGTATATGACGAAAATCAAGGCTTCAAAATATGCGGTTCCCTTTCTCTGGGCGGCGGTTTTTGCATACGGAGTCCTATGTGTGTATCTGTTCTATATGCAGTCTGTCCAGCCGCTGGACTATAACAATCGATACTTTCAGTCGGATCTGCCATACCACATCAGCATGATTGTGGATGACGGATGGTACTACAGCTTTACGGCTTATATATATCAGTTCCTCCATTGGCTGGGAGGCGGTTCTACTATGCCCATCGCCATTTTTCTGGCGGCGGTGGCGGTGCTGTCCATTGTCCTCACGGATAAGCTTCTGCAGCTGCTTCTGGACCGCAGGCAAACCCAATGGATGACTCTGGGCGCCGCTTTTGCCCTGAATCTGGCCATGCCCTTCTTCTGGCGCTTGGCGGGTGAATACCGTTATGTGAGCTACCAGTCCGGCAATCTCTGGCATAATTCCACCTACCAGTGCATGAAGCTGGCCGCCCTTGCCGCCATGCTTTTCTATGAAAAAGCTCAAGTCAGCTACAGACAAAGGCTGTCCCTGCGCCAATGGCTGCTTCAGGCAGGCCTATTGTTCCTCTGCACCGGGATCAAGCCCAGCTTTCTGACGGTCTTCGCCCCCGTTCTGGCGGTGAAGCTTTTGGCAGACCTCTGCCGGCGGGTCCCCTTCCCACAAGTCTTCCTTATGGGCAGCACGGTGCTGCCGGCCTGCGGAGTGGTTCTGTGGCAGAACATGGTTCTGTTTGGAGCGGACACCGGAAACGGCTTCACTTTCTCTCCCTGGTACACCTTTTCTCTTCATGCCAACAAGACCAAGCTGGCAGTGCTGTGCTCCATCGCTTTTCCCCTGACCGTGCTGCTTTTCTCCCTTGGGGAGCTTCTGCGGGACAAAAGGTATCTCTTTGTCTGGGGCATGATGGGGGTGGGCTTTGGGGAGGCCCTTTGTCTGGTAGAGACCGGAAGCCGCTCCCGGGACGGGAACTTTCTCTGGGGATACTGCTTCGCCATATTTCTGTCTTTCGTATACAGCTTCGGAAAATGGCTGCTATTCCTAAAAAAGGAAAAGCACGCTCTATTCTACAAGGCTGCCTTTGCGGTGTGTGGGGCCGTGCTGGCATATCAGGTCTACTGCGGAGCCGTCTTTTTCGTCAGGCTGCTTCAGGGAGAGACCTACTTCATGATGGGATAACCTAAAAACTATTGATTGACATGCCCGCCAAGCGGGCAGAGGGGAATAGATATGGAAATAGAACGGAAATTTACCATCAAAAGACTGCCCGCCGATCTGGAGAGCTATCCTTTCCGCCGCATCGAGCAGGGCTACCTGAACACATCCCCTGTGGTTCGTGTCCGCAGGGAGGACGATGAATATTATCTGACCTATAAGGGCAGCGGCATGATGGCCAGAGAGGAGAGCAACCTCCCCCTCACAAGGGAGGCCTACTGCCATTTAAAGGAAAAGGCCGACGGCAGGATCATCTCCAAAAAGCGCTATCTGATCCCCCTTCTTCATCCGGAATTTCAGGAAAGGGAGGGCTTTCCCTGCCCTCCCGCAGACTATAGTCTCACCATCGAGCTGGACGTGTTCGCTCCCCCTTTGGCTCCTCTCATCATGGCGGAGGTGGAGTTCGGCAGCCGGGAGGCCGCCGAAGCCTTCATTCCCCCGGACTGGTTTGACGAGGACGTAACCTACCGTCCGGAATACCACAATTCTTATATGGCGCTGCAGCCCTGAACGCCCAGAGCCTTTGGGGACAAGGAAGACACAGCTTAAGCGAGAGCTTTGCCAATGCAGGCAGAAAGGCTAAAGATGAATCTACGTCAACTTTCAAGGCGGCTGAGGGATCCCGCCTTGATCCAATTTGTCAAATTCGGCATGGTGGGAGCCGCAAATACCCTACTTTCCTACCTGATCATAAATGCAAGCTACTATGTCTTTCATCTCCATGAACAGCTCTGCAACCTGATCAATTTTCTCATCACCGTGCTGGTGTCCTACCTGCTGAACAGCAGGTTCGTGTTCAAGCCCCAAGAGGGAAAGGCCCAGCCCTGGTACAAGGCCTTGGCCAAGGTGTACGCCTCCTACGCGCTGACGGAGCTGGTGCTGGTAGGTCTGATGCTCTTCGTTCAGGAACGGCTCCTCGGCATCCCTCATTTTATCGCCACCTTCGTCAACCTCTGCGTGACCATTCCGCTGAATTTCTTCCTGAACAAGTTCTGGGCGTACCGAAATAATGGCAAAGGGCAGGAAAACCCTTCTGCCGATAACGGCGAGACTTAAATCTCGCCATATGACTGTAAGAACGCAAAGAGGATTCGTCAAATGAAAATCATGCAGAACCGAATGGATTACGGATTTGAAAAATATCAGCAGGAATTCGAGGAAAAGGCCTTGTCCGTGCTTCGCTCCGGGCGCTATGTGCTGGGAGACGAGGTAAGCGCCTTTGAGAAGAATTTTGCCGCCTACACCAAGGCAGAACACTGCGTTGGGCTGGCAAGCGGTCTGGACGCCCTCTGGATCGCCGTGAGGCTTCTGGGCATCGGTCCGGGGGATGAGGTGATCGTTCAAGGGAACACTTATATTGCAAGCGTCATGGGCATTACCATCAACGGCGCCGTACCTGTTTTCGTGGAGCCGGACATGTACTGCCAGATCGATGCCGACAGAATAGAGGAAAAAATAACCCAGCGCACCAAGGCCGTAATGGTGGTTCACCTATACGGACATGTGGCCGATATGGACAAGATCACCCATATCTGCAGACAGCATGGCCTGAAGCTGATCGAAGACTGCGCCCAGTCCCACGGAGCGCTCTATAAGGGCAAAATGACCGGAACTTTCGGGGACGCCGGCTGCTTCTCCTTCTACCCCTCCAAGAATCTTGGGGCCTTCGGGGATGCCGGCGCACTGGTGACAAACGATCCCCGGCTGGCGGAGGAAGCCCGTATTTTCCGCAACTACGGCAGCGAGAAACGCTATTACAATAAGGTGGTTGGCGCCAACTCCAGATTGGACGAACTACAGGCCGGACTCTTGAACGTGCGGCTGGCGCATATGGAGGAGATCACTCAGGAACGGCGGCGGCTGGCACAGATCTATAGCAGCAGCCTGCATCATAAGGACATTACACTGCCTCAGGAAAGAAGGGACACCCATTCCGTATGGCATCAGTATGTGGTCCGTACCCACCGCCGGAACCAGCTCATAAAGCATCTTGCAGACAGAGACATCGGAACCCTCATACACTATCCCGTGCCTCCCCACTTGTCGGATGCTTACAAGTACCTAAACTACCGGCCGGGAGACCTGCCCCTGACGGAGAGCTCTGCGGACACCGTGCTGTCCATCCCTCTCTATACCGGCATGAAACAAGCAGAACAGCAGTATGTCATAGACTGCATCAACGCTTTTACATAACACCGCACCGGGATCCCGCAGGGAACCCGGAACTGGAGGACAACTACCATGGCAAAACTGGACGAGCAGATTCGGATTCTGGACTTTCCGGATCTGGGCGACGAAAGAGGCAATCTGGTCGTAGTGGAGGGCGGCAGTGCCATCCCCTTTGAAATCAAGAGAATCTTTTATATTTATGGATCTGACAGTCAGGTGGTGCGAGGATGCCACGCCAACCTCAGGTCGGAGTTCGTGATGATCAATGTCTCCGGCACAAGCAAAGTGAAGGTGGACAACGGCTGCGAGACCCGGGTCATAGAGTTGAACCGCCCCCGGATGGGGCTCTATCTCAAGAGCAATGTCTGGAAGGAAATGTATGACTTTTCCCCGGATTCCGTGCTGCTGGTGCTTTCCAACGAACATTATGACCCAAATGAATACATTCGCAGCTATGAGGCGTACCAGAATCTGATCAAAGACCAAAACAAGGCAGAACAATAGGCAGCCATCCTTATAACAGACTGCATGGAGCGTGAACATGAGCAAATTATCCATCGTCATTCCTGTATATTACAATGCGGACACACTTGAACTCTTATATCAGGACATGAGGGAAAAGATCCTCGGAAAGCTTGGAGACTATGAAATCGTCTTTGTTGACGACGGCTCCGGCGACGATTCCTGGCAGGTGATGAACTCCCTGCGCAGCCGTTACCCCCATATCAGGCTGGTAAGGCTGTCCCGCAATTTCGGTGAGCACGCGGCTCTGCTTGCGGGGCTGTCCGTCTGCACCGGGAACTGCGCCGTTACCAAGCAGGCGGATCTGCAGGAGGATTCCGGCATCATACTGGAGATGTACGAAAGCTGGAAGCGGGGCAACAAGGTGGTACTGGCGGTGAGAAAGGAGCGGAAGGAAAACCCCGTAAAGGTCTTCTTCGCCAATCTGTACTACGCCCTGATCCGCAGAATCGTCAACAAAAACATGCCCGTTGGGGGATGCGACTGTTATCTGATAGACAGAAAGGTCATCGAGGTTCTACAACGGCTGGACGAGAAGAACTCCTCTCTCACTCTGCAGGTTCTCTGGGCCGGCTTCAAGACGGACATGATCTATTTCGTCCGTCAGGACAGGGAGATCGGCAAGTCCCGCTGGACCTTGGCAAAGAAGGTGAAGCTGGTGATGGATTCCGTAATGAGTTTCTCCTATTTCCCCCTGCGCTTCATGTCAGGGCTGGGAATCTTCTTCAACATACTGGCAGTGATTCTGCTGGTCATCGTCCTCATAGAGAAATTCACTAAAAATACGCCCATCCTAGGCTGGACATCCCTGATGTGCGTGGTGCTGTGCGCCTCCGGCATCATCATGCTGATGCTGGGCATATTGGGCGAATATATCTGGCGGGCTCTGGACGCCGCAAGATCACGCCCCCCCTATATCATCGACGAACTCTTGGAAAATCAAGCGGAGGAGCCCCATGGTCAGGAATAAACGCAAAAACCTGAAAGTCATTTTGATCCTTTTGAGCATTCTGGCCTCCCTGAAGATGCTTTTCTTCGCGGTGGGCATGGACGAGGAATACCAGCTCGTCATGTCCTACCGCAATGCTATGGGCGACAGGCTCTTTCTGGATATGTGGGAGCCCCACCAGTCCTCCGCCTTTTTGTGTACCCTTCTGATGAAGCCCTACCTTATGCTGTTTGGCACCACCGGCATTATCATTTATCTAAGAGTCTGGGGAACTTTGCTCCATCTGGGCGTCAGCTTCTATCTTTACAAAACCCTCAGACATTTCGTTTCGGAAGATCATGCCTGGCTTCTGGCTCTGCTCTATTACAATATCATCCCTAAGCAGATCATCCTGCCTGAATTCGGAATCATGCAGGTGTGGTTCTATACACTGCTTTCCTTGTTTCTGATGAAATACTCCATGGAGGGCAAAATCCGGTATCTGATCCTCTCTGCCGTGGCGCTGGCCCTCAATGTGCTGTCCTACCCCTCCTGCCTGATCCTATTCCCCTTCGCACTGCTGTGGCTGGCCAGATTCTCCGGAAAACACAAGTGGCGGGACATGGGAATCTTCACGGCAGTCTGCGGCGCTTGTGCCGCGGCATATCTGGGAATGCTCTTCAGTTATACCCCCCCTATCCAACTGATCGAGACCTTGTCCAACATTTTAAGCGGGGACATCACCCATTCCCTGACCCTAACGGACAAGCTGCTGCTCTTTGGAAAGAAGACCCTATATATGGCAGTCCTTTGGCTGGTCTGCCGGCTCCTTGCCATGGCGGTGGCAAGGCGAAAGCAGCTGGCGCCTCCCATAACCGATGCCCTGACCATCCTGCCGGCATGCGCCATACAGCTCTTCTGCTGGATTGTTCTGGACACCGGATATGAATACCTGAATCTCCATCTGGCTGTCGCCGCGGCGGCAGGTATTTCCGTCTACAAAAGAAACCATGGTAAACAGGGCCATGAGCCGAAGTCCGTTTTGCTCTACTATGGCATTCTGGGCGCCGTCCTATCTCTTTTGGGCGTGGTCTATCTCACGGACATCACCCTGACGGAATCCATCCCCCATGCCATGCCGGCCGCCATTTTCGGCTTCGCCCTGATGCTCCTTTGCATTCAGGGCAAAGAGGTCCCAAATGGCTCCAAATGGCTGAATGCGGCACTGCTGGTTCTTCTGGTCACCGCTATCTGCGGAAAGGCCTATACCCTGCGGGGAGGCGATTACAGCAATATCCTCCAGAGCGGGGGCATCATGAAGAAGGGCCCCGCCGCGGGAACCATATCCAATTACATCCGATCCTACATCTACAATGCGGACTATGAGGACTGGCAGGTCTATATACAGGACGGAGATAGGGTTCTCATTGTGGTAAAGCTGGTGCAGAATCTGGATACCATCCAGTATCTGTTCAAGGACGTGGAGGTCTCCCATTATTCTGTGGTAAATCCCACCGCCTACGACCAGAGGCTGCCGGAATACTGGGCGCTGTATCCGGAGAAAGCCCCCAATGTGATCATCGTGGACTGCTGGTACGGAGAGCTGAAGGAAGCCCCTGACAGCTGGATCATGGACTATATAGAGAATGACTTCGGCTACACTCAGGTGAACGACGGGAAATATATAAGAATATACAGAAAAGATGATGCATAGCCAAACTTTGTCCCTTATTATCTTATCAGGTTCTTTCTCTTAGCATAGTCAAAAATAAAGAAGACAAACGCCAGTACCAGCAGGATAAAGATAGACAGCATATCCCATACATCAACAATAGGCTCCCCTATTGTTTTCGACAGTATTACATTGATCAGAATCGTAAATGGGACGGCCAGTAAAAAAGCGGTACCTAAAGCAGCCAATTTCCTTGCTTTGCCCATTCGGTAAAAAACCGCTGCTACAATCCACAAGAAAACCATGGACGCCGCCGCCATGGCCGCGCCGATTGTAAATACCTCTTTTGTATTCACGAAGCTGCTCAGCAGATATAGGTAGGGAACAATAAAAACAGTTAAGGATATCAAGCTTACAATAATTCCCTTTTTTCCCAGAATGATGCTGGGAAAAGATATAACCCATGCAAAAACAATAGAGCTGGTGGAAATCAGGGACCATGTCAATCTGCCGGATATTGCAATATCGCAAATAAGGCATACCATGATTCCAACCAAAAGTGTCGCTGAAAAAATCATTGAAATAATGACATTCTTTGTCATGTTATTTTCATCTTTTCTTTTCAGGGCAATCAGATTTTCATCTGCTTTTTCTTCAAAGCTTTCCATATCAATTTCCTCCCCACTGAGCAGTTCGTTCACCGTGATTCCCAAAATCTCGCAAAGCTCCAACATAATAGATGAGTCCGGCATGCTCTTTCCCGTCTCCCATTTAGACACCGCCCTATCCGTAATGTTAAGCTTCTCCGCCAGCTGTGCCTGCGTTAATTTTTTCTCCTTGCGGCAGTTGGCAATAAATTTTCCAATTTCCGTCTGATTCATCATTTTTTCTCCTTTCACCTAGTACAATACACCTACGCGTATGTCTTTTACACGAACCGGCAGTTGAGCGGGGCGGATTCAACTATCGGTTGGGGAGCTTGAACGCCAAAAGAAAAGGAGCATATGACAAAAGCAGCGGTATTGTGAGCAATACCGCTGCCCTTGCCTTAGCACTCAGGATATACTAAAAATCCGAAGCCGTCCCCATAGAACCGGGTTCGGATTATTCTTATCTGGTGCGGATAACAGGACTTGAACCTGCACGTCTGCTGACAATAGAACCTAAATCTATCGCGTCTGCCAATTCCGCCATATCCGCCTATCCGCCTCCATCTATGCAGGTGGAATATCTGCATTATACCTTCTGTCCCTGCCTTTTGTCAAGCGGTTGCTGAAAAACCTTCTCCACATCCTTCTCTACATATATCTGTCCTGAGTCAACTCAGGGCCTTCTCGCCTATATGGCTGATGATATTCCTATGAATCCGCATCAGGAAATAGGTACTCATGCCAAGGCTGACCAGCTCCGCTATGGGAAAGGCCCACCAGATCAGATTCACGTCTCCGCTCAGGGAGAACAGCCACGCCACAGGCAGCAGCACGCAGAGCTGTCTGGCAATGGACACCAGCATGCTGTATACGCCGTTTCCCAGCGCCTGAAAGACACTGCCTACCACGATACAGTACCCTGCAAAGCAGAAGCTCAGGCATATGGTGCGCAGGGCAGGAACCCCTATCACCAAAAGCTCCGAGGTCGCCTCCTCGTCAAACAGCCCGATGAGCTGGGCCGGAAACAGTTCCATGGCCGCCAGCCCCACCAGCATGATGCAGACCGCATATCCGATGCTGCTCTTCATGGTCTTCACCACCCTCTCGCGGCTGCCTGCGCCGAAATTGTAGGCGATGATGGGCACCATGCCGTTATTCAGCCCAAAGACCGGCATGAAGATAAAGCTCTGCAGCTTGAAATAAATGCCGAACACGGTTTGGGCAGCGCCGAAAGCTTCCAGAATCAGATTCATCCCGTATGTCATCACCGACCCGATGGCCTGCATGATGATGGAGGGCACGCCTACCTTATAGATATTCCCGATCAGCTCCCCGCTGGGCCGAAATCCCCGGAAGGACAGCCTGATGTCCTTGTTGAACTTCAGATTGAACACTATCGCCAGCACTGCGGCCACAATCTGTCCTGCCACCGTTGCCACCGCTGCTCCCGCCACTCCCATGGCAGGCATGCCGAAATACCCGAATATCAATATCGGATCCAGCACAAGATTGATGACCGCGCCCACCCCTTGCGTGACCATGGCGTGGAAGGCCCTTCCCGTAGACTGCAGCAGACGCTCGAAAACCACCTGCATAAAAATGCCGATTCCCGCCGTACAGCAGATTGTCAGGTATACAATGCCGTACTCTCTCACTTGTGCAATGGCAGTCTGGCTGGCAAAAAAAGGACGGCTGGCAAAGATACCGATGAACGCGAACACCACATAGCTCGCCAACTCGATAAAGATGCCGTTGACAGCAATGGTATTGGCCTTCTCAAAGTCCTTCTCCCCCAAGGTTCTGGACAAGAAAGCATTGATGCCCACCGCCGTGCCCACGGACACGGCTATCATAAGGCTCTGGATGGGAAATGCCAGCGACACAGCCCTCAGGGCATACTCATTGATCCGGGACACAAAAATGCTGTCCACGATATTGTAGAGGGCTTGTACCAGCATAGAAATCATCATGGGCAGAGACATGGACAGAAGAAGCTTTTCAATGGGCATGACCCCCATTTTGTTTTCAGCCGGCGCCCCGCCTTCGTTTTTCATATTTTTCATATCCGTTCTCATAGACAGCATCTCCTCTCTTTCTCCTTAGGTCTCTTTTTCCCTTGGGTCTCTTTCTCTTTGGCTCCTCCGGCCCTGCCTATGCCAAGGGCCCCTATAAAAACAGACATTAAAAAAGCAACCCTCTCGACCAGAGTCAAGTTGCTTTTTTGCTTTCTGAGACATGGGGGATTCGAACCCCCGACACCTTGATTAAAAGTCAAGTGCTCTACCGACTGAGCTAATATCCCACATTCATACACAGAATCCATCTGCCTGACAAGGATATCGATACCCCACAGAATGAACCCTGATCAACAGGGCTAGCTGGATTCGAACCAGCGACTGCAGCAGTCAAAGTGCTGTGCCTTACCGCTTGGCGATAGCCCTACATCGTTACCAAGCGTGTCGTTTGCGGCACATTCTTATATAAGCCAAAAACCCGCTTGTCGTAAAGTTTCCCGATAACGCAGGAAAAGGTGGATAAAGGGATTCGAACCCTTGGCCTCCAGAGCCACAATCTGGCGCGCTAACCAACTGCGCTATACCCACCATAATCTAATATGAGAATCAATACCAAAAAATACGGTATTTCCATCTCCAACGTGCCCGAAGGGATTCGAACCCCCGACCCACGGCTTAGAAGGCCGTTGCTCTATCCGGCTGAGCTACGGACACACATCCTTAATACGATAACCGAACCAACGAAGCATATTTTACCCCATTCGATTTCATTTGTCAACAGTTTTCTACCACGAAACTACCAACTTTTTCAGGACTCCTTCATAATACCATTTTTTGCTGCTTATTGCAACAATAACAGCAGTAATTTTTCTGCCTCTGTTTTTATGTTTGGTTTTTTCATTATAAGCATCGCATTTTTTCAATATGGGCATCACATCTTTCAGTATTGTCCCCCATTCCCGTTTATGGTAGAATAATAGGGATTGCTGTCACATAAGTCAAACATGTTTAAGGAGGCCTACCATGAAAGCACCCGGCGAAGCCAGCCGTCACCGGCGGCCCAGCGTTTATTTTATATTGCTGCTCTCTTATATCTCCGTGCTTCTTCTGACCCTCAGCAGCAGCATCATATATTACTTACAGATCGATAAGCAGATCAGCGCACGGACGGAAATCTCCAGACAGCTTCTTCTCACCCAGCTGCAGACATCCGTCGAGGGGGATCTGGCAGGGGCCAAAAAGCTGGTTCAGGAAGTTGCCTTTGACAAAAATATCCACCAGTACGCCAAGGGCCGCCCCGGCTTTACCAGCAAGGAGCTGCAGTCCATGCTTGCCTCCCGTCTGTACCAAAAGGATATCGTATATGACTATTTTGTCTATATCAGAGAAACGGATCAGATCATCACTCCCACGATCAAAATATCCTCCCGGCAGTTCTACGACATCATGTACACCTTTGAGAACATGAGCTACGAAGAATTCCGGAGTTTATATTTGGACGGGGTTTATTTTCAGGAATTTATGCCTCTGCAGGAGCTCACGCTGTATAACAATGAGTCCTTTTTGGCTCTCCCCCTGCTCCAGACCTTTCCCGTGGGAACCACCAGCGACCCTCTGGGCCAGATCATCTGTCTTATCAACGCAAAAAAGCTGTTTGAAAACGTGAATCTGATCCATCAGTCCACGGGCTCCGACGTCTATGTCCTAGGCGAAGACAAAACGATCATTATATCCAGCGACAACGCGCCCGTTCTGGACGTCTCCGCTGTGGAGTCCATATCCAGCGGAAAAGCAGAGGATAACGCAATCATCAGCAAAAAGACCGCCGAAACGCTGGGGTGGAATTTTATTGTCCGAACCCCCACGGCCCTGACTCTTGTGGAAAACAAGCATTTCCTGCGCAATTCCCTGACGATTTTTGCCGTTTATCTGGTAGCCGGCCTGATATTGGTTCATTTTCTGGCCCGAAAGAACTATTCTCCCATCTCGGAGATACACAATCTCATCCGCAGCAACCCGGTGGAGGATATGCCCGCCGCAAAAAGCGCCAATGAGTTTGAGACCATCAAGGGCACTTTGATCCATCAGTTCCAGCGGGACAAAAAATTGAGCAGCATCATCAACAGCCAGCTCCCCTACGTCCAGAGAGCCATGCTGGACCGCATGTTAAAAGGGTTGACCACGGACTATGCCCAAACCATAGAGCGCTTTCAGGATATGGGCATCCATTTCCCAAACAGCTTCTTTTTGGTGATCTCTCTGGAAATTGCGGAAAACAGCCCTTTTCTCCAGTCCGGAAACGTTTCCGAGGAAGATTTGTTTCTGGCCCGGATGGTAGTGTCCAATGTGGGGAACGAACTGTTTGAATCCCACTTTGTAAGCTGCTATATCGACTATGAACAGCAGCACTGCGTCTTCCTCCTCTGTCCCAGACAGACAAGCCAGACGGCGGAACCCACTGCAATGGAGCTTGCCTGCCGTCTGCGGGATTTTCTGCTGCAGCATTTCCAGATAGAATCCAGCGTCGGAATCAGCGCCCTGCGGGATTCCCCCGAAGGAATTCCCCTATGCTTCGACGAGGCCTGCAAGGCCTCCCGGTACGGCAGGCTGGCCCAGTCCGAGGCTCCCGTATTCTTCAGTGACCTGCTGAATCTGGAGACCAATTATTACTATCCGGCGGAAATGGAATACCAGCTGATCAGCAGCCTGAAGGCCGGGCATTTCGATCAGGCCAAAGCATTGATCGAAAAGATCCTTGAGCTGAACACTCAGGGCAAGAGCCTCAGTCCCCACGCCCTCAGAGGCCTCCTCTTCGAGGTCGATTCCACTCTGTCAAAGCAGCTGGACAGCATCCAGATCGCAAAGGGGGAAGCCCCAATGGCCCGGAGAGAATATTCGGAAAACCATGAACCGGCTTCGCTGGAAGCGGCAAAGATCCGGTATCTGGAAATGATCGACCAGATCTCCATCCAAAAAATGGAGGAGCCTGCCCTCAGCAAGCCCGAAAAGCTGGCCTCCTCCATCGCTTCTTATATAGAAGAAAAGGCCGGGGACCAGTGGATCGACCTAAATACCTTGTCGGAGGCCTTCCATGTGACGCCCCAGTATATTTCCAATATCTTCAAGAAATACCAGAACCAGAATATTAAAGATTATATTTCAAAAACCAAGCTGGAATATGCCAAAGAGCTCATACTCACTACCAATATGTCTGTCAATGAGATCGCCCAGCATCTTGGCTATGCGGGAGAGATCGGCGTCATTCGCCTCTTCAAGAAATATGAGGGCATGACGCCGGGGGACTTTAGAAACAAAGCAGGACTGCCTTAACAGCAGTCCTGCTCGCTTACATACAGCGGAAGGGGGAACCAGCTCTCCGGAATCCCTTCCAGCTCCTTGTAATATATCTGTGTACTGCAAAACAGCATTCTGGCTGCCATAGCTGCCGTCAATTCTATTTCGCCCTTCTGAGGTTCTTTCCTCTCCTCCCCGGTCACTGTTATTTTTCCTGCCTCCACCCGGATTTTCACCGCCGTTCTTTTCCCGGAGGGTTCCGTTATGCCCAGCACGGCCTCTTTTTCCTGAAGGGGACTGCAGTATTGCTTCAGCTCCAGCATGGCCGTCAAAACTCTGGGCCAGTCCATGATCAGGAAGCGATGGCCCCAGCCAAGATTCTGGCTCTCACAGATTTCCTCCAGCTCCCGCATCATCTCCTGCTTCCCATAATCCACAGTCACGGTTCCCTGCCGGATGCCCAGAGAGTCGGCCAGACCGTGGAGTACCGCTTTGGCCGAAACCCCTTTCTCCAAGACCATCTCCTTGATTTCGGCCCTCTCTCTCTTTGGCTCCACACAAAGAGCCACATATCCAGCAAAAGCTCCCTGACGGATGCAGGCATAGGGCCTTGCCCCCCACGAACACAGAATGTCCAAGAATCTTTCAGGCTCTCTCCTCACCTGAACCGACTCCCTTCTATACAGCTCCCAAGCTAACGTAGTTAGCTTTGCTTGCTCTGCCTGCCCTGCTGCCTCCCCCGCTCTGACAAGATTTTCGTCTCCGCGGTTTTGGGGCATAGAAAGGGGGATGGGGAGCAGCCGAATCCGCTCCTTTTCCTCCGGCTTGGGCCCGTGCTTTAAATTCGCCTGATTCCAAGAAAAGCTGGTCTGGGTTCCGCAGGCCTCAAAGCCCCAATAGGCATATCTCTGTCGCTGCCCTCCCAGAAATGCAAAATCGCAGCCTTCCTGCTTTATGCGGGCCAAAGCAGCAGACATAAGCACCTTCATAATCCCCCGCCCTCTGGCTTCCTTTGCCACCGACACGGTTCCGATACACGCGATCTTCAGCTCTTTCCCCAAAACGGTATAGTCCATGATTTCCGTCAGCACCAAACCCAGAATCCTACCGTTTTCCACTGCCATCAAATGGTTCCCGTCTACCTTGGCGTCAGCGCCGTACAGCTTGGGCAGAAGGCCGGCAAACCCGCCCGCCGGAAGCTCGTCCCCAAACGCCTGATCCGCGCATGCAATCAATGCCCCTTTGTGTTCTTCTTGGCTTACAATCACTTCCACCATCTGTCAGTCTCCTTTTTCGGACCCTCTCACAGCCCTTCTCTCTTGTCCGGCGCTCCCGTGGGGGAATGCCTCTCTGCAAATTCCTTCAAGAGAACGGTTCTGCCGGTGCGCCGGGATTCCTCCGCCGCAAAGGCCATCACATGGCTGTGTACGGACCAAGAGATGGTATTGGTGTTTACCCTTTCTCCCTTCAAAATAGCCACGAACTCCTCCATGATTCCCTCGTCGCCGCCGCTGTGTCCGGCGCTGCCGGGCACCACGGTGATCACCTGAGTGTTCCCCGTCTTGATTCCGGGGCCAAATCTGGTAACCTTGATGGTGTTGTGATCCATGCTGGCCCTGATCTCCCCTTCCGTTCCCATGATAGTTATCGTCCTGTCACAGTCATTACTGAAGGCACACATGGTAAATGCCACCGTGACGCCGTTTTCAAACAGCATGCTTGCCACCTGATGATCTACCACGTCATTGTCATTGTGAAAGACACATTTCCCATAAGGCCCTTCCTCCAGAGCCTTCCTTCGCTTCTCCGGATCCGTCCCCGCCCCAAGGCTGGTAATGGCGGTAGGCCACTTCCCGTCGTCAGACAGATACAGTGCCGGGGCATAGTAAGGGCATTTCCCGCTGGCAGGGCAGCCGTCAGTACAGCGCTCCGGGCTCCCGGAGGGCGCGTTGGCCTCCGTGAAAAACCTAAGATCCCCATAGGAAGATATGCTTCTGCACCTGCTTCCCAGAAGCCAGCACAATATATCCATATCATGGCAGCACTTTGCCAGAATCATGGGCGACGCATCCTTCTCCTTGTGCCAGTTCCCTCTTACATAACTGTGAGCATAATGCCAATAACCCACATTTTCCGTATGTACGATGCTCACTGCCTCTCCGATGGCTTTTTCCTCCAGCAGCTTTTTGATGGACCGGTAAAACTTGGTATAGCGCATCACATGGCAGACCATGATTTCCGTTTGATATTCCTCCGCCAGTCTCTGCAGCGCCAGACACTCCCCCAGATCAGGGGATATGGGCTTTTCCAAAAGAATCTTGTAGCCCTGCCTGATCGCACTGCAGGCATATTCAAAATGTTGGGTGTCCTGCGTACAGATCATCACTGCATCGCAGTCTCGCGGTTGGGCAAAAAAATCCTCCGCCCGCTCAAACACTCCCTCCTCCGGTATCCGGTACTCTCTGACAAACCTCTCCCGCCTTTCCCTATCCGGCTCCGCCACTGCCACAAAGCTCATTTCATGGCTGTGCAGCTTCCAATAGGGAGCATAGTTAAACTGTCCCCGCTCTCCGGCGCCAATCAAAGCAAGTTTTACCTTATCCATATCCTCAACCCTCTTCACCTTTCCCTGCCGCGATTTCCTTTGCTGCGCATTTCTTTCTGCAGCCTTCTTCTGTTCCGGCTTTCTTTGCTGGATGTTTCTTTCATGCAGCCTTCTTTTGTCCCGGCTTTCTTTGCTGCGCGTTTCTTTTATGCAGCCTTCTTTTGTTCCGGCTTTCTTTGCTGGATGTTTCCCGCCACAGCTTTTCTTCCTTGTATCCTTTTCTTTCCCTATTTTGGGGGTTACCCTTTGGGATTGCGCTTAAAATAGGGACATTTTTCCCGCATAAGCCCTATCGATCTCGCAGTCCAGCTCCTCTCCCTCCAGAAAACGGGCCATGTCCCTCATGACGGCCTTTGTCACTGCCAGCCGCCGGTCTATGGTAGGGCCTCCCATATGGGGCATCAGCAGCGCCCTTTCGCAGGCTGTGAGGGGATGCCCTTGGGGCAGGGGCTCCGTCTCATACACATCCAGAACCGCATAGATATCTTCCTCCTGAAGCACCCTCACCAGCGCTTCTTCGTCAATGATGGCGCCTCTGGCCGTATTGATCAGCAATGCTCCCGGCTTCATACTCCGAAGCAAATCCTCCGTGATCAAATGATAATTTTCCTTTGTCATGCCGCTGTGTATGGAAATGATGTCGCAGCAGGAAAAAATCTCCTCCAGTCCCGCCTTCTGCATCCCCCATTTTTCCAGCTCCTGCTCCTTGATATGTCTGGAAAAAACCTTGATGGTATTGTGGAAGGGCTGCAGCATCCGCACCACGTAGCCGGAGATCATCCCATAACCCACGATCCCCACGCTTCGGTCCAGAAGGCCCCTGTTCTGAAACCGCTCCGGCCAATGTCCTTCCTTCAGCCGTCTGCTGTAATAAGGAATATCCCTGAGGGCCGAAAGCGCATATGCAATCACGCTTTCCGCCACGCTCTCCGCAAAAACCTTGTTTCCGCTGACCACACGGATGCCTCTGTCATATACGGCATCCGTCACATAGGGCTTCACGCTGCCCCCCGTGTGGGCAATCAGCTTCAGCTCCGTGGCATTCTCCAGAATCTCCTCCTCCAGAGGCGCACAGCCCCAGCCCGTGACGCAGATATCCTTCCCCCTAAGCCGTTCCTTCAGCTCCTCTGGGGTAAACTGGCTGCTGCCCCGGTTCCACTCTACATCACCCAAAGCCTCCAGCGCACTGCGGTTTTCCTCGCTGAAAAATGTCCGAAACACTTCCCCTTCCGGCATTGTCACCAATATCTTAATCTTATTCTCCATATGTCTCCCCTTCCCCTGCCCCTTGGGCATCGGTTGCTACATTCCTCAGAACCACCCGGTTCACCACGGGGGCATCCCCCTCCTTCACCACCTCCACGCCCTCCTGAAAATAACAGTCCTCCACCACGCAGGGACGGCGGGATCTGCTGCTTCTCTGCGTCAGCACCAGCTTTCTGGCACTGCAGCCCCGCAGCTGCAGACCGTCCGCGTTCAGCAGCATGGTGCCGCATTCCTCGTATTTTTCCGTCCGCAAAAACGCCGCGTCCTGAATAGTCAGATCGCTGACCTTGGCAAATCCCAGCCCCCAGCATCCCGTATGCCGCAGCACCGTGATTCTCTTTGCGCTGCTCCCCCAAGTGGGACCGCTGTTTGCAAAGGACAAAAGCCCCGAATTCCCCACATAGGTCAAATCATGCTCAAACTGGCCGTGGGTGACAAAGGCGCCGTGAAAATCCCCGTCCCCATGGCAGTTTTCAACCATACAGTAGGCGCAGCCCGTAAAATCGTTCAGATGCCTGGCATTGCTGACGGAGCAGTCCCTCACCGCCCCGTATAAGCAGTGAATCTGCTGCGTCAGATAACCCGTGCCGCCCACCACCACCTCCGTGGGATTCACCAGCCTGCAGTCCTCCGTTCGGAATTCCGTGTTGTGCCTCCGGATCACCACCGGCCAATAGGTGTGCCTTGCCCGAATGCCCCGGACATTGCAGTTCACCGCATATTCCAGCGCCACCGGAGATATCCCCGGATCCTCGCCCCCTAAGTTTCCCTCAAAGGCCATATTTTGTATGACCACATCCTCCACGGGCCGGATCCCCGTATAGGTAAGCCTTCTCCCCGCCTCCAGCGTCCAGCCCATCTTGTAGTTGAATCTGACATGGGTATCGTCAATCCGCTCCGTGACCATCAGGAGCTTGTCGATCTCCTTCTCCTCCCTTCCCTCCAGAGCGTTCACCGTCACCTGCCACCAACTATACACCGGAAAAAGATCCGCGTCCGGCACAGGGAAAATATCATACTGCTCCTGCAGAGGCTCCCTCAGCGCAAGCTCCTGCCGCTCCCCCATGGGAACCCCCGAAAAATGCATGACTGCACCGAAGGGATCATTGTGTCTGGCCTTCTCGATCCCCGCTGCCGTCACCCTGCAGCCGTGAAAGTCCAGCGTGACATGTCCTCTGTGCAGTTTGTGCCTCTTTACAAAATTCAAATCCGTATATCCGTGGATCACCCGTATCTGAGGATCCCCAAGCATCCGTTCCAGCGCGTCGTCCGCCGCCGTTTCCGGTCCTTGGATCCCGTAATCTTCAAAACTAGCCTCTCTTCTCATACTCCCGCTCCTCGCTCCGGGGGCTCTTATACCCCCGCCCCCTTTTCATATCCCATCCCATGGTTTCTTCCCGCTTTTACGCCCCTCCTATACCCAATCTCTTATAAGGAAAGAGGAGCCTCTTTCTGGGAGGCTCCCCCGTCCCTCAGGCTCTCTGAGAAGACTCTTACTTCAATGCTTCATTCCATCTTTCCAGCGCCGCTTTCTTGATTTCAATCAGTTCCGGCAGGCCGATGTGATTCAAGGCTTCCAGATAGGCGTCAAAATTGTCTATGCTCTCCTCCCCGGTGATAAACTTGGTCGTCATCATAACCACCTGCGTATACAAGTCGTTTTCGATTACATTGCCTCTCTCAGACTCTTCCGTGGTAAATCTGGCGTTGGCCGGATAGGATGCGGTGTAATAAGGCACCTGCATTTCCTTCACCTGTTCCACCTTGTTCTCCATCAAAGGCGCGCCCACGGGCATAGCGGGGAAATTAAGGTAGCCCGGCAGCTCCATATTCACGGACACGGTCTTATTGATGTCACCGAAGCCGGTGACAGGCTCGATCCACCGATATGCAGTCTTGGTATCATCCGTGTACTCCCAGTGCTCTCCTTCCCAGCCTGCAAACACGGTGGTGCCGCAGAAGCCGGAAACAGCATTTTCCTCCGTGGCATAGAACATATCCAGCAGGCGCATGGCCGCTTCCGGATTTTCACATTTGTCCGTGATGAACGCCCTGCCCGGATACAGATACAAGGGTTTCTTCAAAATCTTCTGGCTGTTTGTAGGGCTGGTGAGAGGCGGCAGACTCAGCTGCTTCGTGGTAGTGGTATCAGGGTCAAGGCCGGTGGGAGAACCGCTGTACACGCCGCACATGTCGGATTTCATCTTTGCCTGCCACTGCTGGGTGGTGTGGGAAGAAAACTCCGGGTCCAGCAGGCCTTCCTCGTACAGCTTATGGGCATACAGCAGAAATTCCTTGTACTCCGGCAGCGCAGGGGCATATACTACCTCTCCGTCTTTTACATTGAAGCTCAAACCGTCAGGCACTCCCGTAAAGGCCGGAATCAACAGATCTCTCATGGTGGTATTTAATCCCACGCAGGTAAAGGGGATTTCGTCATTGGGGTCGCCGTTGCCGTTGGCGTCCTGCTCCTTAAAGGCCTTCAGCATCTCATACAGCTCATCCGTGGTTTCCGGCACCTTCGTGATACCCACGTTCTCCATCCAGCGGCTGTCAAAGAATCCCGTGTGCCCCTGCGTGGTAGCGGTGGTGAACACATAGGGCAGACCGTAAATCTTGCCGTCCAAGGAAGTGATTGCCGCCTTCACATCGGGATTTGCCTCCAGCATAGCCTTGATATTGGGCGCATACCGGTCGATCAGGTCGCTTAACTCCAGAAAGATTCCCTGAGGGCCATAGGTTTCCTCATCCGTGGTGGCCGCCGAATCATCCCTCCAAATCATATCCGGGTATTCCCCTCCTACCAGAGCAATGTTCTTCTGCTCGGAAAAGACACTGTTTTCCAGCATCTCAAATTCAAACTGGATATTGGTGATCTCCGTCAGACGCTTAAACAGCTCCAGCTCGTCCCAGTCGGGCGCTCCGGGATCCTTTCTTCCCATGATCTTCAGGGTGATAGGCTCCTCCACGATAGGGTATTCGCCCACGGGTTTTACATTGCTGTCATCATCCGAGGCCCCCTCCGTCTGCCCCCCCTGCTCTGACTGAGGCTGGCTGGACTGCTCTTTTGTGCCTGAGTCCTCGTTGCCGCAGCCGGACAGCGCGCTTACACATAATGCCATACACAAAAATGTTGCCAAAGCTTTTTTCATGATAATCCTCCTTTGTTGAATGAATTTTCTTTTGTAGCTTCTTGTTGCATTGTGTTGCTCTATATTCCAAGCTGCCTTCAAAACCCTATGGGGCAGCTTGTTATATACTGCTCTGCTCCTCTCCCGTGCCGGTTCAGCCCTTCACTGCCCCCACGGTGACTCCTTTGACAAAATACTTCTGTATGAACGGGTACAATAACATCACCGGGATAGATGCCACTACGATCAGTGCGTAACGTATCTGTTCCGCGGCCCTCAGCTCTTCCTGCAGCATCCCCAGAGTGTCGCCTCCCTGCTGCAGCATCTCCGCGTTGAACTGACTCTGGAGCAGCACCTCCCGCATTACGATCTGCAGAGGCTTCCACTCCTCGTTCCTGATATAGATCATGGCGGTGAAATACCCGTTCCAGTGGGTCACGGCGAAAAATAGGGCCATAACCGCCACAATGGCGCTGGATATGGGAAGCACGATCTGACAGAACAGCCTGAAATTCCCGCATCCGTCTATCCGGGCGGCCTCCTGCAGCTCATCCGGGATATTGCTCTGGAAAAAGGTTCTGGATATAATGATATTGGTCATGGATGTTGCTCCTAATATTACCATAACCCAGGGATTATTATACAGCCCCAAAGCCTTTACGGTGAGAAAAGTGGGAATCAGTCCTCCGCTGAAAAACATAGTCACCAAGAACATGATGTTGAAAAACTTCCTTCCCACAAAATCCTTTCTGGACAGTGCGTAGGCTGCCGGCAGCGTCACAAATAAGTTCAGGACAGTGCCGCCGAAAGTATAGAGCAGCGTATTTCGATAGCCTCTCATTATGCTGGGATCTCCGAACAGGTTCTTGTAGCCCGTAAAAGAAACGTCCTTGGGCCAAAGCCACACCTTTCCGGTATTCACCAGATCCGGATTGCTGACAGACGCGATAATGATGAACCACAGCGGATATGCGCATATCAGCAGCACCACAGTCAAAATCACGATATTCACAATGTCAAAAGCTTTATCGCTTCTGAAAAACCCCTTATTTCTTTTCAATCCTGCACTCATCTAGCCTCCACCTCCCTTACCACAGCGAAGTATCGCTGATCTTGGCCGATATCTTGTTCACGATGATCAGCAGCGTCACATTGATCAGATTGTTGAACAGCCCCACTGCGGAAGACAGACTGAACTGTGCTTTCTGAATGCCCAGCTTATATACATAGGTAGAAATCACCTCCGATACCATCAGATTGGAATCCGTCTGCATCAGCAGCACCTTTTCAAAAGAAAGGTTCATGATTCCGCCCACGCTCATGATCAGCATAGTCACGATGGTAGGCATAATGGCCGGAAGATTCACATGCCGTATCCGCTGAAGCTTTGTGGCTCCGTCCATGATCGCCGCTTCATGCAGCTCCGGGGAGACTCCCGTCAGCGCCGCGATATAAATGACCGCCGAATAACCGCTGACCTGCCAGACGCCGCTCCACACATAAATATCGTTGAACAATCCGTCCTTCTGTAAAAAGAGCTTGGGCTCCGCCCCGAACAGCGCGCCGATCTGGTTGAACAGCCCCGTTTTCGCCAAGAACAGCTGTACCATCCCCACCAGCACCACCGTGGAGATAAAGTATGGCATATAGGTAAAATTCTGAACCAGCTTCTTGAATTTTGTGTTTTTGACCTCATTCACCATCAGCGCAAGTATAATGGGAACCGGAAAGCTTGCCAGTATGTAATATAGAGACAGCCCGATAGTGTTCTTAAATACGTCCATGAAATACACGGAGCTGAAAAAGGTCTTGAAATGCTTCCATATGGGATCTGCCCAGGGACTGTCCACAAATCCCTTTGTGGCAACGAAATCCTTGAACGCGATCTGGATTCCATACATGGGCACATAGGCAAAAATCAGAAAGTAAAGGAATGCAGGCAGGATAAACAAGTACAGCACCCAGTTCCTTCTTATTCTAAGCCACAACTTGGCCCACCGCCTTCTCCGTCCCTCTCCGCCTCTTTCCTTTAAAGACCTTCCCTCATCTTTCCCCAAGGTCTTTTGGGAGGACATTGCCTTTTGGTGGGAAATTACCTTTTGAGGGGATCCGGCCTTTTGAGGAAATCTGGCCTTCTCTTTTTTCAGTATGCCATTCATCATTTACCTCCTTGCGTTGTTTCCCGTTTCTGTTTCCATTGTATGTCCCAAAAGCCCGGATGTAAATTGACACAATTTAAGGAGCCACCTGCAAAATTAAAGTCCCCTGACAAATCCGGGCTTCCCCCATTCCTTTCAAATTTTAATGTCAACTGACAAAATCCATTCTTTTTCAACCTCCATGCCTCATGGAAACACCCTTTAATTTTGTCAGGAAAACCTTAAATTCCAGCAATATGCAAGGATTTTCCCTTTATTTATAATGGCACTATGATGATAGGGCCTATGAACGGTTCCTATAACGGCATCATTGCCGCACCATATTTCAATTGATCAAAGGAGGAAAGAAATATGCAGAAAAACGAAATCTGGACGGAAGATAAACTGGACGCCCTGCTGACCACCCCTTCTCAGGCCTTGGTCGGGGATGTCAAAAAACTGGATGGCGACGTTCTCGTGCTGGGAGCCGGAGGCAAGATGGGGCCAACCCTCTGCCTATTGCTCCAGAACGCCCTCAGGGAAGCCGGCATGGATCAACAGATCAAGGTAATGGCCGTCTCCCGGTTCAGCGATCCTCTGGCGGTTCAGCTGCTGAGGGAGAACGGCGTCCAAATTATCAGCAGCGACCTGCTGGCTCCCGGGGCTCTGGAAGCCCTTCCCGACGCCCCCAACATTATTTATATGGCAGGGCGCAAGTTCGGAACCGACGGGCAGGAATACCTGACCTGGGCTATGAATACCTGGCTGCCCTCCGGAGTGGCCCAGCGGTATAAGGATTCCCGCATTGTAGTGTTTTCCAGCGGAAACATCTATCCCAAGGTGCCCGTTCACAGCGGCGGCGCAACGGAAGAAACCCCCACAGAGCCTGTGGGTGAATACTGTATGTCCTGTCAGGGCCGGGAACGGATGTTTGAATATGCCGCAAAGACCTTCGGCACCAAGGTGGCCCTATATCGTCTGAATTACGCGGTGGATCTGCGCTACGGCGTACTCTACGATCTGGCCCGGAACATCCTGAGCGGCGAGCCCATATCAGTGGCCACCCCCAGCTTCAACTGTATCTGGCAGGGAGACGCCAACGAAGCCGCCCTGCGCCTGCTGCTCCATGCGGACAAAAGCGTATTTAAGCTCAATGTGACGGGGCCGGAAACCGCCGGCGTCCGGGAAACTGCCATGAAGCTGGGACGCCTTCTGGGAAAGGAGCCTATCTTTACCGGTCAGGAGCAAAATACCGCCTACCTGAACAACGCCGGAAAAATGTTCTCTCTTTTCGGCTATCCCTCTGTCTCACTGGACACCTTGATCCAATGGCAGGCCAGATGGATCATGGACGGAGGACGGGCCCTGAACAAGCCCACTCATTTCGAGGAAAGAAAGGGAAGCTACTGATAGGCCGCGCCCTTTAATAGCATTAAAGATATGGAAAACAATGAGAAAAGAAAGGACAATTTCAATGGACAGACATGAAAAAGCACTGGAAATTCTGCATAACGGCACCGTGATCCCCGCCATCCCTCTGGTTCTTGACCAAAACAGGAAATTTGACCCCTTGGGGCAGCGCCGTCTGGTCCGCTACTATCTGGAGGCAGGGGCAGGCGGTGTGGCAGCCGCCGTACATACCACTCAATTTGAAATCCGGGATCCGGAATTCGATCTGCTGCGCCCCGTGCTGGAAACCGTGGCCGAGGAGCTGGATGATTTTGAAAGAACCTCCGGAAAAACTCTGGTGCGCATCGCCGGCGTATGCGGGGAAACCCCTCAGGCCCGTCAGGAGGCGCTTCTGGCCAAGGAGCTGGGCTATGACGCTGTCCTTCTAAGTCCCGGAGGGCTGAATCACCTATCCGAGGAGGAGATGCTGCAGCGCACGGAGGAGGTTGCCGCCCTCATGCCCGTAATCGGCTTCTACCTGCAATCTTCAGTTGGAGGCAGGCGCTTTTCCTTCTCTTACTGGAAAAGGCTTGCGGACATCCAAAACGTAGTGGCCGTGAAAAGCGCTCCCTTCAACAGATACCAGACTCTGGATTTGGTCAGAGGCTGCGCGGCTTCCTCCCGTCGGGACGAAGTAGCTCTCTACACCGGAAATGACGACAATATAGTTTCTGATCTCCTGACGCCTTTCTGTTTCGACATAGACGGGCAGACCATCACAAAATATTTTGCCGGAGGACTGCTTGGGCACTGGTGCGTCTGGACAGAGAAGGTGGCGGAGCAGTTTACCGCCATCAAGGCCTGTCAGGGAACGGACAGCATTCCTGCACAGCTCCTGACTCTGGGAGCCCAGATCACCGACTGCAACGCCGCCTTTTTTGACGTGGCAAACGGATTCCGGGGCTGTATCGCCGGCGTCCATGAGGTTCTGCGCCGTCAGGGCCTGATGGAGGGAATCTGGTGCCTGAATCCCGAGGAGACCCTCTCCGAGGGCCAGATGCAGGAGATTGACCGGGTTTACAAGATGTACCCTGCATTAAATGATGATGCATTCGCCCGGAACTTTTTGGAGCGCTGGAACTCAGAACGCCACTGACCTCCTGCCGTCTTATGAGGAGCCTAATGGCTTTGGGGCCAATGGGACCCAAAGGCTCTACGCGGATATGATAGGGAAGGAAAACCATAACAGAATGAACAATCCAAACAATCTGAAGCAAAAGCTCTGCGACTATGTAATGGAAGAAAGGGATTCTCTCTACGCCTTTGGCGAAGATATCTTTCTGCATCCTGAGCTGGGATACCGGGAACACCGTACCCACCGCAAATTGCAGGAAGCCCTTCTTGGCATAGGCGTCACCGATATGGCCACATGGGGGCTCACCGGCATAAAGGCATGGCTTCCGGGCGCAAAAGATCCCCGGCTTCCAAACATCGCCATTTTGGGTGAAATGGATGCGGTGGTCAGCCCAAACCACCCTCAGGCTGACCCCATTACCGGAGCCGCCCACGCCTGCGGCCACCACGCAGGGCTCACCGCCATGCTGGGCGCGGGCATGGCCCTTTCAAAAGCCCTGCCTGAGCTTGCAGGAAACATTTGCCTCATTGCCGCTCCCGCAGAGGAGTATGTGGAAATCGATTATCGCAGAAGCCTGCTGGCCTCCGGAAAAATCCGTTATCTAGGCGGCAAGCAGCAGCTCATCAGCGAAGGGTGCTTTGACGATATACACATAGCCATGATGGTTCACGCCTTATCCGACAGCCCCGTTTCCCAAGTCTGTGTCTCTTGCACGGCAGGAGGCTTCATCGGCAAGTCCGTCCGCTTCAAGGGGCAGGAGGCCCATGCGGGAGGCGCCCCCCATCTAGGGGTGAACGCCCTGAATGCGGCCTCTGCAGCCCTTATGTGCATCCATGCCCTGAGAGAGACCTTCCGGGACGAAGACCATGTGCGGATCCACCCCATCATCACCAAGGGCGGGGACATGGTCAATACCGTGCCCGCGGACGTGCGCATGGAAAGCTATGTGCGCGCTGCTTCTCTGGGCGCCATGGCAGATGCCAACGCCAAAGTAAACCGAGCCATCCGGGGGGCGTCCTACGCTCTGGGCGCCGAATCCGAAATTGAGGATCTGCCCGGTTATCTTCCTCTGGAGGAAGCCCGGGCGCTATCCCAGATTTTTGCGGACAACGCAGCCCTTCTGTTTCCGGAGGCCTCCGTGAGCTGGAACCGTCCCTTTTGCGGAAGCACGGATATGGGGGATCTGTCTTATATCATGCCGGTGATACAGCCCACGGTCAGCGGCTTTGCCGGAGCTCTGCACAGCAAGGATTTCCGCGTGACAGATCCCCGGATGGCTTATCTGGCCCCGGCGGCTCTGATGGCCGCCACCACAGCTGATCTGCTGGCGGACGGGGCACAAAGGGCGGCGGCCCTCTTAAGGGACTTTGCCTCCAAAGACAAGGGGCAGTATGATCACTTGTGGCAGGAATTTCTCTCCCCCTGCCCGGAGAAGAATGGATCAAACATATGAAGTAGCTTATCAGGAGCAATCCCATAAGCCCAAGCAGATACCCTATGATTATGTAATAGTATAGACCCTAAAAAGATCTTGTATGAAAGGTCATACAGAAATGAGGTTATCATGACCACGCCGCTGATTATATTGACTATCATCCTATTTGTGCTCCAGAGCCTGAGCCTGAAGCTGGTGAAGGCAGATACTCTGGCAGAAAAGCTGCTTTCCAACTGCTTTTTCACCCTATTTGCCGCCGTTTTGGCAGGCGTGTCATGCCTGCTCTTCCCTGCGCAAAGGGGCTTCAGCCCTATTACCCTGCTCTGCGGCGGGCTGTTTGGACTCTGCTTTTCCATGACCATATTGTTTTACCTATCCGCCATCTCCTGCGGCCCTCTTTCCTACGCCTCCTTCTATCTGTCGGCCAGCATGCTGCTGCCGGCGGGGGCCGGGATTTTATTTTTCAGGGAAAGGCCATCCCTCTCTCTGGGGGCGGCTCTGCTTTTCTTTCTGGGGGCCTTCTACTGCCTGAGCGCATCGGGCGGGGAGGAAAAATCCGGCCGAAAATGGCTTCTTTTCTGCCTCCTGACCTTTCTTTGCAACGGCAGCTGCGGCATCGTCCAAAAGACCCAGCAGCATCTTGCAGGAGGCCGTGAGGCCCTGAGCATGATGTTTATAGGCTTCGGCAGCGCGACCCTCTGTTACGCTCTGTGCCTTCTGATCCTATCCCGCCGTTGCGGCGGGCAGGACGCTCTGCCCAAGCCCCTATCCATTCTGCGCCGAAACCTCCTGCCCGTATGTCTGCTGGCCCTCACCTCCATGGGAGGCAATCTTCTGTTGACGCTTCTCTCCGGGCAGACGAAGGGAAGCTACCTTTTCCCTCTGGTTCAGGGCAGCATCGTTTTAGGCGTTGCCCTCTGCTGTGCCGTTTTCTTCCGGGAGAAGCTCACCCTCAGAGGAAAGCTGGGCATTTTAGCCGGCACCGTGGGCATTATTGTACTAAATCTATAGCGAAAGGAGATCATTATGTTCAGAATCGGCATCATAGGATCCGACAATTCCCACGCATCGGCCTTTTCCAGACTGGCCAATCTGCCGGATGAGAAGGGCGGCTTTCTCTTTCCCGACGTTAAAGTCACCCACATTTTAGGCGATACGCCCCTGTCCGCCACCTGTGTGGCAAAGACCTGCAGGATTCCTCATGTGGCAGAACGCTTGGAGGAGCTGTACGGTCAGGTAGACGCGGTGATGATCGTCTACCGCCATGGCGGCACCCACTGCCAGAGCGCCTTGCCCTTTCTGGAACGGGGCATCCCCGTCTGGATAGACAAGCCCGTGACCATAGACCCGGAGGAATGCCGGAAGCTGATCCGGCTGGCAGAGTCGAAAAAAACAATTCTGGCCGGAGGCTCCACCTGCAAATACTGTCCCGATGTACTGCGCCTGAAAAGCGAATTTCTGCGGCTGCAGGACAGCAATACCTTTATCTCCGGAGCATTCAACTTTCCCGGAGAAATTCACAGCCCCTATGGAGGCATCTACTTTTACGGCGGACACGGGGCGGAGATCCTCACCACGATCTTTGGAACGGAGGTTCGCAGCATCAAGGCCGATGTCCATTGCGGCAATCTCATCGCCATCGTGAAATACGACACCTTTACCGTAACCATCAACTTTTCCGAGGTGCCCAGCTTTTATGCCGCCCTTTACGCCTCCTCCGAAGTAGTATGGTCCGGCATAGACATATCCGGAATCTATCTTCAGGGTTTCACCAAATTCATAGAAGCCCTGCGCTGCAATTCTCCCGTGGAGCCTCCGGAAAGCCTCCTGCTTCCGGTGCGGATCCTAAATGCTCTGGAACGAGCCATACAAGACGGGGAGGCAAAACTATAGAATCCACGCTTGGCGAATCTTCTATTGTCACGAACCATAGGCGGGGGCTTTGCCCCCGCCCAAAAAACTCCCTTATACATTCATGATCCGGAAAGTGTGCGGTCCTTGCGCCATGCTTTCGGATACGGCAGACCCCAGACGTATCAGTCCTTAAAAATACTCCGGGTTCATGAACAGCGCCACCAGACAAGCGGCCTCCCCCTCTGCATCCAGCCCCCAGTATCCGCTGTATATCCCGTCTCCCATGCCGCTGGAAAACAGAAACGCCCTCTCTCCGCTCTCCGGCAGCTTCCACTCCAGATAGCTCCCGCCCCGGTTCTGAAACTCAGGATGGGCCTCATAGCTTTCCTGAAAAAGAGCCTGAAAATAGTCTATATACTTGTTTTTCCCCGGATTCTCTTTCTGCCACTTCTCAAAAAATATCCGGCTTTCCTCCGAAAGCTTCCCGTCCGCAAAGCAGGCAAGCCCCGTATCCACGCCAAAATAGGTGAAGACTCCCGGCTTTCCCAGATCCTCTATTTTCTTCCCCTTGGGCATGGCAATCTCATACCGGACGGGCTGCCTGGAGCTGATCAAAAGCCTTGCGGCGGCAATCCGAAGCCCCGCAATCCGGGACAGACACAGCGCCAGCTCCACGGGATAGCTTCCCTCAGGAATCCCCTTGTCCAGAACCGTTTCATATCGGCTTCCCAGATACGCGATAGGATCTGCCAGCACCACCTCTCCGGTGGGGAAATCGGCCACTCCCGCCTCAATCACTTTGACCTTAGGGCTTGCGGTAAAAAGGTTTTGAAAGAACTCTGCCGGATATGTCTTTTGGTTGAGAAACTGCAGATTCTTCTCAAAGCCTATCTGCGCAGGATGCTTCACCGGTTCCCGGATTTCCTTTCCCGTCCTTGTATCCACAAAATATTTCCCGGTCTTATCGGAGCAAAATTCCAGATCACTGCCCACCGGCATGTAGAATACATTCACCACTGTGGGTTCTATATTGGCCAGAGTGTTGAAATCCACAATGGCCATATTGTTGGCATCATCCACATATTCCTGAGAGTCCTTGTCCCCGAACGCCACCCAGCCGTTTCCATGGTCGCTCTCCTGCCGAAACAGCCACTTCAGCTTCGATGTGCCGTTCAAAATGGACTTGGTGACAATGGTTCCCCCGGCCCCTTTGATATACACCTTTCCTTCCCCTTGTCCCTGCTTGTTCTCAGGCTGTTTTTCCGCGCTTTGTCCCTCTTCCCGTAATCCTTTGCTTTGTTCGGTTTTTGCTTCCTTCTTTTTGTCAAATAATCCCATAGTCCTCACTCCTTCATTTCCCCGGTTCCATACAGAAAATCATTGATGGCTCTGGCCTCCTCCGAAAAGATGACCCGATCCAAATAATCACTGACTCTGATCTCCATGATCTCTTCCGGCACTGCCTCTTGTGCGGAAATCCATTGCCATCCGTCTATCTTCTCGAAGCCCTGAGACTTTAGCTTATAAATATATCCCACTCCATGAGGGTCCAGCGAGCCGTATTGTAGCTGCACCACACCGTTTTGGCAATTGAATGACCGCTTTCCGTCAGGAGTGTCCGGATACCATCTGACGGGCAGCGCAAAGGGAATCACAGCGTCCACCGTCTCCGCAGCATATATGGCCCTTCTGGACTCGCTTTCGCATTCTCCCGACGCCTCATGGGGAATCACTACATCAAACCTATACTGACTGCCATGGTACAGATATGCTGGCCTATGGGCCTGATCCCCTTCGGGCTCCACGGCAGGCCTCTGGGCCGGGCAAAGGTTTTCCCCTGTCCGGCACCCTTCCTGCCGGCCACGGCTCTCCCTCCCTGCGACCATATGGCACCTATTCCACACCTCGTCCCCATGGCGGTATACCGCTTCCGTGACTGTCTGCAGAACGAATCCGGCCTTTTCGTAACACCTTCTGGCCCCCTGATTGACATGAAACACATTGATTCCCACGAAATCCACCCCGGTGATGTCAAAGGCATACTTAAGCGCCAGCTTCATCATCCGGGTTCCGTATCCCCTGCCCCTTAAGCTCGGATTCAGCAGCACAAACTTCAAAAATCCCCCGTTGTCCGCCGTGTTTACGGAATAGCAAAAAAATCCTATTGGCGTCCCGTCATTCTCCGTGGCCATGAACCCATGCCCGTCCCACTCCCTTGCATCCTTCTCCAGCAGTGCCTCTAAAGACTCCTCCGACATGGGATACGGCATCAGATTCCCGCACCACAGTCCATGGGTTCTTTCATCATTCACCCACTCTGCAATATATTTATAATCAAGCCGTCCAAAATACGGCCTAAGCCTCATGCCCAACGCCCTTTCCCCTCCTAAGCCTTCAGCCGCTATTTCTTTTCCGCTCCCGCAGACAGCCGCTCCTCCCATTCCTTCTCCCGGAATCCCACAAGGACAAAGTCGTCTCCCACAAGAAGAGGCCTTTTCACCAGCATACCGTCTGTGGCCAGAAGGTCAAGCTGCTCCTCCTCGCTCATTCCCGCCAGCTTGTCCTTCAGCTGCAGCTCCTTGTATAAATTCCCGCTGGTATTGAAGAATCTCTTCAGAGGCAGGCCGCTCCTGCCGTGCCATCTGGCCAGCTCCTCCTTTGTGGGGTTCTTTTCCTTGATAGGCCTGTCCTCATAAGAGATCCCCTGAGCCTTCAGCCACTCCACCGCCTTTTTGCATGTGCTGCATTTCGCATATTGTATCAGTAGCATTGTTTTTCTCTCCTATTCCAGTTCCGCATTGAACAACACTATGCCCTCTACCTGGAAGGATTTCCTGCCACAGGTTCATTGGCCGTAAATCCTTCCGGGCATTGTGTTGTTCCATGCTGTTTCCAGTTCCGCATTGAACAACACTATGCCCTCTATTTATTGTTTTTTATATTCTGCAAGTTCCAGAGAAGCCTCCAGCGCCCTCTCGATTTCTTCCCCGTAGGTCAGATTGATGTTCTTTTCCGCTTCATGGCCCCAGCACACCGCCATGAGATATTCCAGCGTCCCGCCGTTGCCCCGAATGGGGCTGTTGGTCAAGCCCAAAATGTCCAGCCCGCTCTCTCTGTAAAATCCGCATAGATCCCGCAGCACATCCCCCAGCAAGCAACGCTGATTGATATTTCCGCTTCTGCGGATCTCGGCGGAATCCACCTCGTAGATAGGCTTCACCAGACAGATCATCAGCCCCTTCTCCTTCAGTATGTGCCTACAGACCGGCAGCGCCTTTTTCAGCGAAAGATAGGACAGATCCAGAGAGATGATCTCCGGCTTAGGATCCAGCGCCGTCAGACTCTCATCGGACAGATTCGTCCTCTCCATATTCACCACTCTGGCATCCGAAGCCAATTTTCCTGCCAGCTGTCCGAATCCTGCGTCCACCGCATAGACCAGCCTTGCGCCATGCTGCAGCCAGCAGTCCGTGAAGCCGCCCGTAGAGGCCCCGCAGTCCAGCGCCACCTTGTTCACGGCGTCGATGCCAAACCGCCCCAGCGCCGCTTCCAGCTTAAAGCCGCCCTTGTTCACATATTGCTTTTTATAGAACTCCTTGATTCTGACAAATCCGTCCGCCGGTACTTTTTCGTGAAGGCTCCAGACGGGCTGATCGTTCACCAGCACCTTCTTCATCATGACCCATGTCTCTGCTTCCTTTGCATCCGTAAAGAAGCCCTCCTGCAGCAGCTTCTCCCAGACTGTACACGCCTTCCGCTTTTTCTCCTTCATGCAAAACTCCCAATGCCGCCCTTTCCTATCCTATCCAGCCCCCAAAGCTTACATCGGCCTCAGCCATGTCCGCCTCATGGGCTTTCTATGTCCTCAGCACGCATTCCTCTATGTACCCTCTGCCAATGATTTCCGTTTCTCTCATGGTTCCCAGCAGCAGATATTCCGTATTTCCGGAATTTCCTTTCAGCGGCGACTTGGCCGCGCCGCAGACAAACAGCCCGCTCTCCCTCATGCCCAAGACCACCTCCTCCATTCTGGAAATCACTTTTTCCTGCTCAAGAGGTATGCCGTTCTTCCCCAAGTCCTCCGCCGCCAGCTCAAACTGAGGCTTGAACAGCAAAACCGCAAGCCCCTCTTCCTTCATAAACCGCAGATTAGGAGGAATCACCTTGAGCAGCGAGATGAAAGACACGTCCGAGACCATGAGATCCACCTGCTCCGGAACATCCTCCTCCGTCAGATACCTTGCGTTCTTCCGCTCCAGCACCACAACCTTGGGGTTTACCCGCAGGGCATAGTTCAATATGCCATATGCCACGTCCACCGCATAGACCCGGCCTGCGCCGTGCTTCAGCAGGCAGTCCGTGAACCCTCCCTCCGAAGCGCCTATGTCCAGCGCAGTCTTTCCCGCCACGTCCAGCCCAAACACATTCACGGCCTTTTCCAGCTTATGTCCTGCTCTTGTGACGAAATCGGTCTTCTTGAACTTGATTCTGATGCGGTCGTCCTTTTTGACCTTATACTTTATCCAGCTGCATACCTCGTCATTGACCAGAACCTTCCCTGCCATGATATAGCCGTTGGCATCGAATTCGCTAAGTCCGTAGCTCTCACAAACATACTCAATCAGATTCATAACACACTCTTCCCATCCGCCCTTTTCCGCCTTCTATCATATCACTATTGAGGCGGCTTTACAATCACATATGTAATCTGTTTCGATACTATCGTCCTCAGGAAAATCCTACCCTTTTCCGCTCCGGTCTGCTATAATTTATATTATAAGCCGTCATAATAAAAGAAGACAGAAAGAACGAGGCAATCTAAAAGTTGAACAAGAAAAATCTAGCCGTGATCTATGCCATACTGGCCGCCGCCCTCTATGCGGTCAACATTCCTTTGTCCAAGCTCCTATTGAGCCACGCAGGCGCCACCATGATGGCCGCCTTCCTATATCTGGGGGCCGGAATCGGCCTCACTCTCTATGGGGCGGTGGAAATGGGCGCTCGAAGGGGCAAAAAGCCGGAACCCCTGACCAGAAAGGAGCTGCCCTACACCGTGGCCATGGTGGTATTGGACATCATCGCGCCCATTTTACTGATGCTTGGAATCGCAAAAACCAACTCCGCCAACGCCTCCCTGCTGAACAATTTCGAGATCGCAGCCACCTCGGTCATAGCATTTGCCCTCTTCAAGGAGGCCATTTCAAAGCGGCTTCTGGCCGCCATACTTATGGTCACCGCCGCCAGCGCAATTCTGAGCTTCGAGGGCGCAGGGGCCTTCACCTTCAATACCGGCTCCCTTCTGGTGCTTGGGGCATGTCTCTGCTGGGGCTTTGAGAACAACTGCACGAAAATGATCAGCAACAAGAACTCCACGGAAATTGTGATCATAAAAGGATGGTTCTCCGGTCTGGGAAGTCTGACTGTGGCATTGCTGACAGGGGAAACCGTACCGGAGCCCAAATGGATTCTGGCCATCCTGCTGCTGGGCTTCATAGCCTACGGACTGAGCATCAAACTTTACATCATGGCCCAAAAATACCTTGGGGCGGCAAAGACCAGCGCCTTTTATTCCATTGCCCCCTTTCTGGGGGCGGCCTTCGGCATGATCCTGCTGCGGGAACGTCCCGGAGGACAGTTCTACCTTGCTCTGGCAATCATGTTGTTTTCCACCGCCGTCATGATAAAGGACACGGTTATTCGGGAAAAGCTGCAGGAAGATCAGACGTAAGCAAAACTGCGCTCACCGTCCCCTAAGCACCCACGGGCGCAGCGATTGTGCCCGACTGCGGAGGTTCACATTCCCGCCAACAGCCGTCACATATTGACATACAAAAGTCCCGTCTATATAATGAAAGAGGCTGAGCAAATGTACACAGAAAGGAATGCTATGAAAAATACGAAAAAATGGTTACTGATCCTATTGCCCATGCTCTGGGCGGCCCTCGCCGGCTGCAGTATGGCCGGCCTTCCTCAGGGCAGCACTCCATCGTCCTCCGGCGAATCCCTCTCCTACTGACCCTCCGGAGGGAACGGATGCCTCCATTGCGGCTCCCAGCCAGCCCGAGACTCCACCCGACGGGTCCGCAGGAGAAAAGACCGCTGTTCTCTATATCGGCACCCGTACCGGAGGATTCACGGAATACTTCATGAGCTATGAGGGCGCGCTGACTCCGGAAACGCTGATTCAGGGCATTGCGGAGCTCACCGGCCGGAATCTCTCCTTGGCCGAAACCGTGGCCACGGGCAGAGGCGGCATGAGTGTTTGTCTGGCAGACGAATCTTCCCTATACATGGGGCCTCCCGATCCTCAGAAGGACGAGCTTCATGTATTTGACGGTATGCAGCTGGCGGAAATGATTCTGGACAGCATTCAGAAAACCCTGCAGGAGGGCTTCACCGGAGAGGGCGGCACCCCCGACGCACTGGACATCTACTTCTATATGAAGGGGGAGAAGCCTTTAGAGCTGCCTGACTTAGGGCTTAGCTGGCCCTTGGATCAGCCCTATATGTGGAAGACGCCTGATCAGAAGCCATAAAACTATATAAAAATTATGAAGGAGATCGCTATGCTGAACATTTTATTTGTGACGGACTTCGTATGTCCCTACTGTCTGGTGGCGAAGGTTGCTCTGGAAGAGGCCCTGAAGGAGACCGGTATAGAGGCCGAAATTCAGGTACAGCCGCTGGAGCTGACTCAGGAGCCCAAGGAGAGAGTCGACACCTACCATGACGAAGAGCGCAAAAAGCGCTATCAGGTGCTGGTGGCGCCTGCCGCAGCTCTGGGGCTCGACATGAAGCTGCCCCCTGCAGTCTGCCCCCGCCCCTACACCAGACTGGCTTTCGAGGGTCTTTTCTTCGCTGAGGAAAAGGGCAAAGAGGCCGTTTATGCCGACTTGGCATACCGTGCCTATTTTGAGGAAGAACTGGATATCGGAGATCTGGACGTATTATGCCGGCTCGCCCAAAGGGCCGGGCTGGACGCCGAAGAATTCCGCGGCGCACTTACGGCGGGAGTCTACACCCAGCGGGTAAAGGAGGCTGTGGACTATTCCCGAAATGAACTGAAGGTATCGGGAATCCCTTCCATCTACTTAAACGGAGAACGCATATCCGTGGAAAAATATACGAAAGAGGAAATGATCCAGATATTGCAGGAGGGACAGGCAGCCGCCGGAAAGGGCGTATGCTGCGGAATCGACGGCTGCGGCTGACGCCGGAAAGGGCCTGTGCTGCGGAATCGACGGCGGCTGTCGCCGGTGCCGATCCGACAGCCGGCTTTTACTTCATAAACAAATTTATAAACACTGCAGGGTGTTTTTCCTGCCTTGCGGAATTACATAAGTTTTGACAGAGAAACACCCTATAAGACTGAATGTTTTCTCTCAAATCCCTTGACAACTGTAAGCAATGGGAATATAATGTACAAAATTCTTTAGGAGGTAAGGCAATGTTGAATTGTATCGACCGTTTTAACAATGTAGTCGTTATGCAGTCCGCAGTCCCTGCTTATTTTTGGCAGATGGGCGGGCTTACATTGCTATACCCTTATTCAAGTAATTAGAATGTATTTCTAATCTGATTAAGCTAAATGCAGTGCAAGCTATGAGAGAATCTCAGCTTGCACTGTTTTTTATACTTTTGTATAGGAGGTTTCGATATGGAAACGAAAGACTATTTAACAAATTATTATGAGAAATACGATGAAGAAGGGCGCCTTATCTCAAAACACGGAATGGTAGAGTATATTACTACTATGAAATATGTCGAAAAGTATCTCAAGCCAAATATGCGAGTCTTGGAGATTGGTGCAGCAACAGGTCGATACAGCCACGTTTTGGCACAAAAAGGCTATCGAGTGGATGCAGTCGAATTAGTTGAGCATAATATCAAAATCTTCAAGCAAAACACCATCGAAGGCGAACCCGTAACAATCACACAAGGTAATGCTATGGATTTGTCTGATTTTGAGAGCGATACTTACGAAATCACTCTGCTGCTCGGTCCGATGTACCACCTATTCACAACCGAAGATAAACTAAAAGCATTATCAGAAGCAATACGAGTGACAAAGAAAGGCGGCATTGTTTTTGCATCATACTGTATGGGTGATGCAAGTGTTTTATCATACGGTTTTATTCGCGGGGAAATCTACAACATTATTGAAAAATGTATGCTAAACCCAGAAACATTCGATACCTTCTCAAATCCGTGGGACATATTTGAGCTGCACCGAAAGGAAGATATTGATAAGCTCCGTTCGGAGTTCAATGTTACTCAGCTTCACTTCGTTGCTACTGACGGCTACACAAATCATATGAGAGAAACCGTGGACCAAATGGATGGCCGAATGTACGACTTGTATCTAAAGTATCATTTTGCAATCTGCGAAAGACAAGATATGGTTGGTTACTCTCATCACACACTTGATATATTTAAAAAGGAATAGAGAAAATAAACATGAATATGCGACCAAAGTCCGTTATTTTCATCATAGATGTACTTGTCCATATTGAAATCCTCCAGTATAATATATTTGTACATACATCACAGCTCTCCGATTGCCACACATATGTTTATCGTGTTATGAGATTTTCTTGCCCTTCAATTTACCCTTATAAGTAATCGGAGCAAGGGAAGTCAGTACGAAAGAAACTGATGATGGAGGTGCAATATGGCCATCGCTTTGGACATAAATTTTCTAAGCAAAGAGTTAATAGATATAGAAATAATTGAAAACTTATTAAAACAATATAGTGTAAAAATCGTATCTATAAACAGTATTGATAACTGGATGTGGGATAATGAAAAAGAAATTGCCTCTCTAATGCAGATTGGAAAAGTGCTAAATAATTGTCAGATTGCCATAATCAAACTAAGGCAACCTTTGATGAAAGATTTAGGTATCTTTATTGAAAAAGTTGAGAACTTTTATCTTTATACAGTCTGGATGAATACAGAAGGTTATCCCATGTTGGATTGTGATGCAATTACTTTAGAAAATTGTAAATATTTTGAGAATATATTTGCAGCATTGCTAAAAATGAAAGAAAACAATACAAACATTTTTGAGGTAGCGGCAGTAGGATTAGAGACAGACATTCATTATAGTAAAGATATATTGGATATGATACAAAAATCTAAAAATGTACTGGTTTGGATTTTTAACCAAGATGTCGAATTGAATCAGAAAATGGCTGGTTATGAAATTAAAAGAATTAATGGGATAAAAATATTAGAGAAAATAAAGCACGAAAAGACATTTCAAGGCATGGAAAGGTAAATTACATGAAAATACCCAAAATGATATTGTTTGATTATGGTCAGACACTTATTGCAGAGCAGAAATTTGACGGGATAAAGGGAACGGAGGCTGTCTTACAGTATGCCACAAAAAATAAGTATCATTTGTCGGCAGAGCAGGTGCAAGCCAAAGCAAATGAAATCAATCGGGAATTGGGGAGATTTGATCCTGAAAAGAGGCACTTATTTCAGATAGAAATACCCAATACAATGTTCACACCTTATCTTTATGAATCGCAGGGAATAGAGCTTTCATTAAGTAACTCTGAAATTGATACAGTATTCTGGAATGCTGCTGCTCCGGGAGTGCCGACAGAGGGTATCAAAGATTTTTTAGGATATTTGAAAGAAAAAGGGATTCGCACAGGAGTAATCAGCAATATTTGTTATGATCCTTCTGTGGTTGCAGAGCGTATCAACAGACTGCTTCCGGAAAATACTTTTGAATTTATCATTACCTCAAGTAATTTTATGTTCCGCAAACCGAACAAGAGGATATTCGATTTGGCTCTGGAAAAAGCGCAGTTACAGCCGGATAAAGTCTGGTATATCGGGGATCAGTACGAATGCGATGTGAAAGGCTCCTTAAATGCCGGTATGCTGCCGGTATGGTACATAGGGGCGCTTGATCTGCCTTATGCTGAAGATAAAAATATTCTCACAGCAAAAACTTGGAGTGAAATAAAGCGCTATATGGAAGGTCAGCGCATGAACCTTGCATAATGGCTGAGCCTTATGCGTCTTCCGTCACTTTGCCACTCCCCTTTATACAGCGCCCTCCGCCGCCGATTCCACCATGGCCGACGCATCAATTACCTCCGGGCCCTCCGGGGCCGTGCCGTTCTCCGCCGCTTCTTTCGGATCGGCGTACTCCTTTTCCTCCTCGTCCCCCCAAAGGGTCTTGTACTTTTCCTTCTTCTGACTCTGCACCAATGCGCCGATGTTCTTCGCAGTCTGATACATCTCAAAGTTGTACTCCATTAGCTTCTTCTCGTCTGCGGCGGGCACGATGCCGCCCCGCATGATACGTCTGGCCACCTCAATAAGCTTCGCCATGTCAACCGCATACTCCGCCGCTGCGTCCGCCTGCTGCTCCCCCACAGCGGCGTTCCAATAGGCGCAGTACTGCTCCGCAAGCTGGTTCAGATAATCCTGATATTCCGACTGTTTTTCATCCAGCTTATCCAGTGTCAGTTCCAGAGTCGCCACCTCCGAGGCGCATTCCTCTCTATCCTTCTCACTGGTCCCCTCAGGCAAAGCTTCCATCCTTGACCGGGCCGTCTGAAGCTGTTTTGAGAGAATCCTCTTTTGCTTCTGATACGCCTGTACCTGATCCCTATAGATCTGCTGCGCCTCCCCGATTTTCATACATTTCCCGCCTTTCCCCGAAACCGGGACACAAAGGGCCCTGCGTCCCGCCAATTCCATGATTGCAGCCCCATGCAATAAGTCAGCCTTACATAGAATGATGAAATACTATATGTCATATCCATTATAATGTACATGAACATGTACGTCAACCCATGGAAACGGCACCGGCAAAACCATTCCCATGGGAACGGTCCCGCCGGCGTCGCGTCTTTTGTCAGGCCCCCATCTGAAAGCGGAATACCGGCTCCTGTCGCCCCTCCGGCTCCCATGCCAGCTGTTCCGCCAGTGTGCATATCCGGCCAGCGGCGCCCCTTTGCACTGCTTCGCCCTGACAAGCCCTCATGGCTCTGCAGGCCTTCTGATCTTCCAGAAGCGCAAAAATCTCTTCCGCTCCCTTCTCCGTAATCCGGCAGGATATGCTCATGTTGCGCTCCCGGAAATAAGCCGCGTTAAAGGTCTCGCAGCCCGGAATAGGCGGCATATGCACCAGCGGCACGCCGCACACGGCGGCCTCCGTGGAGGACAGCCCTCCGGGTTTGGTGATGTAGAGATCGCAGGCCCTCATATAATCCGCCATGCAGTCCGTGTGTCCCACCACGATAATCTGCCTGCCGTATCTCTTCTTCAGCCTATCATACAGCTCCCTATTATTTCCGCAGACAACCACTATCTTTCTATTTACAGATTTTTTATCCCAGTCTTTATTGTCTTTATCGTTTTCTGTATTGTTGCCTTTATTATTATCTTTGTCATCGTCTTTATTTCCATCTGCCGTCCCGTTTTTTCCCCAGATCCCTTCATGCGCCAGCAAGAGCCTCACAAGCTCCTCTATCCTTCCGGCTCCCATGCTGCCGCCGGAAATCAGAATATAGGACCCGTCCCCTGCAGTCTCCGGCCTCCTCTCTCCGGGAGCCACGGCACAGTCCCGGCAGACCTCCTCAAAGCTCCTGCCCACGGGAATCCCCAGCGGGTAGAGCCTTTCCTCCGGTATACCCCTGACGGCATACTCCTGCCTCAGATCCGCCGAAGGTATCACATAGGCATCGCAGTCCGTCTCCTCCGTAAAGGGAATGCAGCAATAGTCCGTGGCCACAAACATCGTTTTGGGTATCTTCAACCCCTGCCGCTTCATATTGGTCAGTATCTCCGCCGGGAACAAATGGGGCATGATTATAATATCAAACCGATTCTCCCTTAAATAATCTTCCATCGCCCCAAGCATCCCTCTATTGGCGTAATAGACCGGGGAGCGCAAGGGCAGCTTGCGGTACAGCTCTCCCGCCCTATAAATGGCCCCAAAAGCCCTTGGCGCCCTCTGGGCCGTCCTCACATAAAGTCTGTCAATCCGCCCTGCAAGAGCGTCGCTTTGCAGCGTGTAGGGATTCAGCATCCGCACGCGATGCCCTCTGGCACAAAGCTCCTCCTGAATGGCCCTTCCGGCGGAATTGTGGCCGCCTCCGGTGCCGCAGGAAAGTATCAATGCATCCATAGCAGTCCCACCCCCATCTTCTCCTTAACCTCCCTGCTGGAGAAAAGCCTTGTGCACACCGTCAGAGTGATCATGACAAATCCCACCCTTACGCTCTCCCCTCCCCCCATGCAGAGAACAAAGGCCAGCGTGCACAGATACGCCGCCAGAGTGCGGTGGTAATGGGGCGTGATCCTCAGCACCACTGAAAAAAAGACAAAGAATACGGCCAGCGCCCCAAGGGGCTGCCACAGAGGCAAAAGCCCCAGCAGGCATCCGAATGTGACGGCAATTCCCTTGCCTCCCCTGAAACCGTAAAATAGAGGGAACCCATGGCCTATGACCGGAGCCGCTATCACAAGCCCCTGCAGCAGTACATGAGAGTCCCCCGCCATTTCCCCATGCATGAACCAAAATACCGGCAGGAATCCCTTCAGCACATCCCCCGCCAGCGTCAGAAGCCCGCACCAAAACCCGCCCTGCATGAATGCATTGGCTGTTCCGGGGTTCTGATCCTTACTGTTCTCGATCATCCCTTCCTTGTGGAATACCTTGGAAAACACCTGCGCAAACAGTATGCTTCCGCACAGATATCCCAGAATTACGTACCCTATCGTCCCCGCCATAAAAACACCTCTTCTCTGGGGCATGTCGCTGAAACCCTTCCATTTAATATGCCCTATGTATGATTTTATATTGGGAATATATCACAGAAAAATAAACTGAAACGAAACTTTGACAGAACGCGGAGGCTTTACAGATCATTCTTTGCAGGGAAGCTCCACCGTAAACTCCGTGATCCCCCCTTGGCTTCGCGCCAAGGCCCTTCCCCCGTGAAGCTGCGCCACCCGCTTCACGATGGCCAGACCTACGCCGTTTCCCTCGCTGCTATGGGATTCGTCCGCCTGATAGAATTTGTTGAATATTTTCTCCCTCGCCTCTGCCGGAATCTCCGGACCGGAATTGATGACCGACACCCGGATTTCTTGTTCCTTCTGTGCAAGACGAATTTCCACAATGTCCCCATGGGCCGAAAATTTGACGGCATTATCGATCAGGTTGATCCAGACCTGCTTGAGCAGCTCCTCGTTTCCCCATATCTCTAGTTCGCCAAAATCCAGCTTCCACTCCAGCTCCTTGGGCGCCCATTTATGTTCCAAAAGCAAAATGCAGGAGCGGATCTGCTCCGAGAGATTGAACCGGGACACATTGGTAAGAATCGACTGGTTCTCGATTCGGGTGAGATTCAGCACATTGGTGGCCATGTAGGAAAGGCGCAGAGATTCCGCCTCTATGATGTTGAGGTACTCCGCCTGCTGCTCCGGCGTCAGGCCGCCCCGCTTCAGTACCTTGGCAAAGCCTGCCACAGACACGATGGGAGTCTTGAACTCATGGGAAAAATTATTGATAAAATCATTCCGAAGCATTTCCGTATTGCCCAGCTCCTCCGCCATCTTGTTGAAGCTGTCGGTGAGCTCCGCAAAGGCCGGATGGCTGGTGAGCAGCCTGCCGAATTTCAGCCGGGCCTGAAAATCCCCGGAAGCCAGACGGTTCATCTGAAGAATCAGGTTTGACACGGGCCGCAGGGGAATGGTGGTGGCGGTGATCACTACCACGAAGCCTATAAAGGTATCCACGGCGGCCAGCAGCAGAATCATGCGCCCCGTGTTCAGGTTCTCGATCCACTCCACGGTGATCACTCCGGTCTGCACCAGCACCACCAGACCTGCCAATGCCACCAGCACCGTGGCAAACTGGATGACAAAAAGAACCATGAAGACCAAAAGCCCCAAAGAAAGATAATGCTTGTTGCCCTTGCTTTTCTTATCTTTCCGGAGCTTTTTATTTTTCTGGTTATTCAAATCCAAAATTGTTTCGTCCGCCCTATTCGTCACAGCCTGACCTTGCCTCATAATTTAACATGTGTCTTTTATGTTTTTAAACTATATCAAAAGCGTCCCTATACATTCCGCACTGCCTTGTAGCCCAGTCCCCGCACGGACTGAATCTCGAATTCCTCCCAGCCCTCAAAGCGTTTCCGCAGCCGGCCGATGTGAACCGTAACCGTCTCCCACCCCGTCTCGCTGTCCGCCCCCCATATCTCGTCCATGAGCTGAATGCGGGTGAATATCTTGCCCGGGTAGGACAGCAGCTTGTACAAGAGCAGAAATTCCTTTTGGGGAAGTTCCTGCTCCTCCCCGCCCCTTGTAACGGTCAGTGCATCATAGTCAAGAACCACGTCCCCCACCACGATCTTTCGCTCGCTGGCAATCTTGGCCCGCCGCAAAAGCGCCTTAATGCGCAGCAGCAGCTCCTCCTGATCAATGGGCTTGGTCATATAATCGTCCGTCCCCACCAGAAAGCCCTTGTGCTTATCCTCCGGAAGCTGTCTTGCAGAGACCATCAAAATGGGCAGGTTTTCGTCTGTGCCCCGAATCTCTTTGGTAAATTCATAACCGGACATCTTCGGCATCATGATATCCAAAACCACCAAATCTATATGCTCCCGATCCAGTACCTCCAGCGCCTCCTCCCCGTTGGACGCAGTGACCACATTGTAATTCTCCGCCTCCAGCACTGTCCTGAACAAGAGTCTGGTATTTTTATCGTCATCCACAACCAAAATGCGGAACATCCTCTTCACCCCATCATAATCCTTGCAGTTCCGTGGTCCAGTTCAGCTCCTGAATCAGCTCATCGCACTGGCGCAGCTCCTTGGACAGAAGATCCACTCTCTTCTGAATCTCCGACACCGGCACGGTGCTCTTGATCCTGATCTCGGAATGGGTCATGCGGCCCACCTTATTGCTGGCATTGTCAAGGAAATTGCGCATCACCTGAATCCTGCTCTTGAGGCAGTCCCTATGGGCCAGAAGCTCCGTTATGGTCTTTCCCTCACGGGAAGTTTTGCTGTTGGTCAGATTGATGCAGGCCATCAGCTGTTCCAGCCGCTCCACCGTCCTATCCAGCTCGGCCATCAGCTCCTCCGGCGACTCAGAGGGTTCCTCCCCCTCCTGCACCTTGGAATTATTGTTCAGTCTTATACCGATCTCCGACAACCGTCTCTGCAGATCCGCTCTTTCCGATAATGCCGCTGCCAATTTCATTTTCAAATCCTCCCTATAACGATTGCTCTTCCCCGTTCCCTCCCTCGTCCGCAGCTGATGCAATGGTTGTAATTATAAAATGTAGTTCTGCCCATGTTACCTTGCGGGACCTGCCTTGTCAAAGGGGGACTTGAACCCCCGGGGCCGTCCGCACCCCTACCGAGTCCGGCACATTCTCTGCCGGTAGAGATACATCCACTCTGCGGGACTACCTGCTACATTCAGTTTATCACGTCCGATCCATAATGTCCACATTCTTTATCGTTTGCCAATGCCTTCTCCCAATCCCCGCCCACGACAAACGCATGAGTAAATAAAATGTGAACAAACTGCTCCATTATCCGTTATAATGGAAATAAAAACGGAGATG